>BNJU01000700.1_pt1 | contig 138636 bp, 246 predicted proteins | sample 8539281 | NCBI WGS metagenome assembly BNJU01 (sample SAMD00202456, study PRJDB9452) | human saliva metagenome | isolation source: human saliva | place: Japan | reverse complement strand
GCCGCCAGCGCTAAATAGCGCTCCCGTGATGTTGGGTATCTTTGTGCTCTATATAATAAAGGATAATGAATACGGATACCCGTGAGTATACACACCATTATGTCAGATTATGCTAACAGCGTAGCCGGCAGAGAGTGGGAAGAAGAAGAGCCTGAACTTCGTGAGCAGACGTCGAGGGCGATCTTCGTGCCGGGAAGAATGATGGACGCATCAGACGCGCTTCCCACCAGAGGCCCAACGGTTATCTCCCACATCGGGCGCCAAGGCCATCTGCATGGACTTCGGTATCGCAGAGAGCTACGGCGGGTGTGTAACCTCCGCTTCGCTGTCTGAACCCACGAAAGGAAGACGTCGAGTACGTCGATGCTATCCGTGAGGATATCAGGTGGCTCGGCTTCCACTGGGCCAATATCTACTATGCTTCGGACTACTTCGAGCGTCTGCGCAGTTCGCCGAGCTGATCCGCGCAGGCCATGCCTACGTCGATGAGCAGACTGCTGAGGAGATCGCAGCGCAGAGGGTACGCCTACTACCCTGGCGTCGCCAGTCCCTATCGCGATCGTCCATCGAGGAGGCCTCGATCTCTTCCGTCGCATGAACGCTGGGGAGTTCCCGAAGGCGCGATGATCCTGCGAGCGAAGATCGATATGCTTCGTCGAACATGCACTTCCGCGACCCATCATCTACCGCATCATCAGGTGCCTCACGCGGGTGCGGTGAATGAACTTCCTTTGGGCTGTTGGTTTCGTCGCGGTGGTTCGTTTTGATGCGGTTTGCCGACCGGTTGGTTCGCTGATGACTTCGTAGGTCGCCAGCTGGATCAGTGTCGTCGTGGCTCCTCGGCGCGGATCGGCGTGCCATCAAAACATAGATTCCGCTGTTTACCATTGCAGTGGTGACATCAACCATCAGTCATGGGTATCAAACTGGTGGGGCTGCGAGATGAACAGTGAGTACGACCCGAGACGCTCAGCGGTCGCCCGAGAGCAACCGCAAGGTCAAGGGCACGATCCACTGGGTATCTGCCACGGATAGCGTCCCTGCCGAAGTGCGTCTCTACGACCGTCTCTTCCTCGATGAGAACCCTCTGAAGGGCTGCTGAGGACAAGGAACTCGCTGAGCTTCTCAATCCGAGTCCCTCACCATCGTGCGCGAAGCACGTGTCGAGCCCCTTCCTCGCTCAGGGCTAAGTGTGGCGAGTACTATCGTTCCAGCGCGTCGGCTACTACTGCGTAGACCCCGATAGTCGCCCTGATCACCTCGTCTTCAACCGCACGGTATCGCTCAAGGATACGTGGAAGACGTCAATAAGTGGTCCCCTCCACAGATATGATCGAGTCCTTGAGCTTCATCCAAGATATCCTCCATCACCTGAACTACTTCTGGTGACGGTGCTTATGGCGATCGAATCGTCATTCATCCCTTCCCTTCTGAGGTCGTCGTACCCCTGCTGCCTACAAGGCCGCTACAGGGCGAGATGAATATCTTCCTCGTCGTGCTCTTCGCTACGCTCGGCTCGGATATGGGTGCGCCTCATCAACTACTATCTGGCGCGCTATCTCGGCCGCCCGATCGTGTATGGTTCGCCAACTCCCGCATCGGTCGCCTCTGCCTGCTGAGTCAGGAGAAGATCGAGAGGCCGAAGCTTACTTCGTGAAGAACGGCATCAGCTCCACGCTCATCGGGCGTCTTGTCCCAGGGATCCGTCAGATCATCTCGATCCTGCGGGCTGTGCAGGTATGCCTCTCGGTCGCTTCCTCCTCTACACCACGATCGGTCGCTGGAGCGTGGAATATCGTCCCGGCACTCCTCGGCTACTTCATCGGTAAGACCGTACCGCCCGAGCTCTTCGCCGAGACCATCCAGCACTTTATAGCTCAATCATCGGCCTCATCATCCTCGGCCTCGTCGTCGTCGGTGGTGTCGGCTACTACCTCTACAAGCGCCGTCGAAGGCTGCCTAATCCAAGGGCGCATCACTACCACCCTCAGGGGTAGGTCCCCATCGCCACCTGTGCTATGGGGGCGCACCCTTAGAGGTTTCTTTTTGCCGTACCTCTCTTTATCCCGTCTTCCTGTGACCACCCTCTCTCTTACGCTGAGTCCCTATCAGGCGTCTTCGGATGCTACGCTGCGCGAGGTCGTGGCGCGTGAGCTCGCCCTGCCGCTGGAGTCCATCACCTCGGTCGTGGTGCGCCGCCGCAATATCGATGCTCGTCAGCGCCGTATCCTCGTCAACCTCTCCGTCGACGTCTATCTCGATGGCGAGCAGCCTCCCGTGGATGACTCTCCGACCTCGTCTATCCCGATGTCCGTCGGCGCCTCTCGGCAGTCGTCGTCGGTGCGGGGCCCTGCGGGCTCTTCGCTGCGCTCAGGCTCATCGAGCTGGGCGTGCGCCCCATCGTCGTAGAGCGTGGGCAGGACGTGATGCAGCGCCGTCGTGACCTCGTCCAGCTGGAGAAGTCGGGCGTCGTCGACCCCGAGTCGAACTATAGCTTTGGCGAAGGCGGTGCGGGTGCCTTCTCGGACGGCAAGCTCTATACGCGAAGCAAGAAGCGTGGGAGCGTGAGAAGGTCCTCCGTGTCTTCTGTCGCTTCGTGCTGACCCGAAAGATCCTCATCGATGCCCACCCACTATCGGCACGGACAAGCTCCCCATCATCATCCGCCGTATGCGCGAGCAGATCATCGCCTCGGGTGGTGAGGTGCACTTCGCGTGCCGTATGGAGGAGCTGATCCTTGAGCGTGGTGAGGTGCGTGGTGTCGTCTGCTCGGGGGATCGTGTCTTCCACGGCCCTGTGCTGCTGCGCTACAGGGGCACTCGGCACGCGACGTCTACCGCTACCCTGCATCGTGCGGAGATCTTATCGAGGCCAAGCCCATCGCTGTCGGGGGTACGTCTTGAGCACCCGCAGTCGCTCATCGATGAGATCCGCTACCACAGCCCCCGAGGGGAGAGTACCTCCCGCTGCCGAATATGTCTACAAGGCGCAGGCCGAGGGTAGAGTGTATAGCTCTGTATGTGTCCTGGGGGCTTCGTCGTCCCTGCCTCTACGGGACCCGAGGAGACTGTCGTCAACGGGATGTCGCCTGCTAACCGTGGCTCACGCTGGGCGAACTCAGGCCTCGTCGTAGAGCTTCACCCCGAGGATATCCTGCTGCAGGCATTAAGGTAGAGGATCCCACATCGCCCCTTGCCTTGATGCAGTGGTGCGAAGCCTTCGAGCATAAGAGCTATCTGGCGGCTAACCGCTCACTCCGTGCACCTGCTCAGCGTATGACGGACTTCGTGGCACGCCGCCATTCGTCCACGCTACCCTCTTCGTCCTATACGATGGGCCTTACCTCGAGCGACCTGCACGAGTGGATGCCCGACTTCATCACGCGCCGCCTGTCGGCTGGCTTCCGTGCCTTCGACCGCACGACACGTGGCTTCCTCACGGGCGAAGCTCAGCTCATCGGCGTGGAGTCACGTACCTCATCGCCCGTGCGTATCCCTCGTGACCGCATAAAAACCTATGCGCACCCTGTCGTCGCAGGCCTCTATCCTGCAGGGCGAAGGCGCTGGATTCGCTGGCGGTATCGTCTCGGCGGCTATCGATGGGAGAATGCTGCTCAGCAGATCGCTCTCGCCCTCGGCAGGTAGTCTACTCCCCTACGGAGCGCCTCGCTGCGCTTTTCGTGCCCCTTCTCTCTGTCCCTTTTCGCGGGAAGAAGGGGCTCTTTGTCTCTTCACTTTGCGTCTCTTGGGAGGGATGCTACGAACCCTATATTGGTCAGTCGAGCTGACCCTATATGGAGTCGTTGCGTAAAGCAATATGAGGGTCGTGACGATGATCTATATGAGACTGTTGCCGAGAGTCCCTACTCTCTATTTAATTGTGCTAAGGCATCGCACGCCCAGCTCCCCGATATACCTCTCCGAAGTCTCCATGCAAGCCCTTCGCCTTGTCGATGAGTATTCTCTTATTCAGCAGAGGGAAAAGTGCCATTCTCGTGAAAGAAAAAGTGCCTTCCTGTAGTAGTATTCTTCTATCTATGCACGTAGTCTTAGAAGACCAGGCACGTAAATCCAAATATCCACGCACGTAGATATTAGAGCCACGTGCGTAGTCAAACTTATCTACCACTCCTCCACAACTTTGTATCCATACGCGGAGCAACAACCCTATTGCTATAACCGCCAAATGTGCAGTAGTAAACAAGCCTCTATTATGATTCGCTTTCAGATTCCGTACCTTCATACTTGCTAATGCAGAAGATGCTCCTCGCTCATTGTGGGCGTGGACGAATTTGGTAGAGAGGAGACTATGTTACATGGCTCTTAGATGCCTCAGTTCACTACCCAGACGGCACGAATGATAGGATATAGTAAAGGGAGTCTTGTTTAAACAAGACTCCCTTTTACGTGTGATTAACCCTTTCTCTATTTTGAGAAGAGTGCACCTTTCTCTGTTGAGTTAAACAATTAAAAAGGTGAAGAAGAGAGGCAAACGATAGCTTGAGCTGTTGCATATCTTTCCTCATCTGCCTCTGGAACCAAAACTGTCCTCCATTGCTGAATAATAGAGTCCATCACTCGTTTCAGCTAAAGAGCTCAGATCCATTGTCCATAAGGCTTAAGAATCTGAAGGGCTCAGAGAAAAGACGACCAAGAGACTCCCGCTACTATCAGAGTGTTGCAGTTCTCTCTGGGTCATTGGAGGGTTGATTCGGATGAGTCTATTTCCCAGACGCTATCATAAAAAGATAGGTTATACCGAGTCTTTTGCATGTCTCCGATGTCATGGCTGTCTAGGACGAGTACTAGATAAAGAAAACAAGGCGACAGCATCCTTCCTTCCTATCTTCACTCAGGTAGGCTCTGGTAGCCGATGGGGTTAAGTATAAGAGAAAGCAGTCTGCGCCCTTGGGAGGTGCAAACTTGCCTTGACCCCTATTACTGAGAACCCCAATGTCGAATTTACCAGATTTAACCCGAGTTCAATAATGGTCTGCAAGCTACTTGCAGTATATCTATATCATTATGTCATGATGTCACATACCTTTCATCTATGTAGCAACAAAGATAACCATAATACGCATACCACAGACTGCTTTTATACTTTATGTGTGGTTTCCAGCGTTGGTCTCTAACAAAAGAAATCGACAACCACGAGCAAAAGATAGAGAGAAAGTTTCTTGGGTTTGACAGCATCTTAGTTGTGATTAACTTTCAGATCCTGTACCTCATGCACGCTAATACATCGAAGTAAAGATTAGTTGTATATTTGCAGTGAGATATCCTCGAAGCATCCTGGTCCTGACTGTAGTTCGGGTGCGAGATACTTCTGGGTTATCTCTTTTCATAATTAGTCTCTGCGGCAGAGTCCAAGCAAATAGAGACTATTGGACTATATTTCAAAGATATACAGGGTTGTGGTTGCTTCGTATATCGCTGTTCGACAGATCAGCGCTTACGTTGATTCAGTGAGGTGCTCCCCTCGTCTCCGCGAGTAGTAGTTGTCTGCCCTCACTCGAGTAGTAGTTTGGAGTGCAAACCAGTGAGTAGTTCAGTATGCGAAAGGAATAGTCGTTTGACCCGGAAAACAATAGTCGTACGTGCGCAGACCACTATTGGTGCGTTCCCTCTCGTGAGTGAGGTGCTACACTCCCCGCGAAGGTGCTCCTTGAGTGTCGCTTTCTCGAGTGAGAGCGCGTGTGGATAGAGACGATATGAGCGCGGCGGCCGCTTATCTAATTCTTAGCTATCTTTTGCAGGCGTACTGAGCGTGGGCAATGGGCGAGCAGAGATACTGGCGCACTATGTCACTCCGGGCGTTATCTCATAGATGCGTAGACAGACAGAATTTGGACAAAAGGTAGCGCTGGGGTTGTCGCCCTCGTCATCCTCGCTGCCTGCGGTACGCGACATAAGAGCTCCCTCGCGTGAGGCTCAGGTGCAGCAGAAGACCTTGGCAAGGGTCGTGCGTCTTCGTCTGCCGACTACGACCAGTACGCTCACGCAGCTCAGCTCCTCTCCCCGACTCTTCCCTATCAGATAGCCTCAAGGGCGCTGGTGGTGTGCGTCTTGATAGCCTGCGAAGAAGGCCGACACGCTCATGACTCCCGTCTGATAGTCTTAGTTCGCTTCGCCTTGATACCCTCAGCCCTGACGGCTGAGGAAGCCGAGCGCCGTGAGCGCCGTCGTCGCCAGCGGAGAGCTTCGATGATATCATCGCCTGCAGGCGCAGGACTCGATGGTCCCTCATCGGGCAGAGCTTGACCCACCTCTTCGGGCACAGTACCGTGGACTATAAGGACAAGGGGATGGATGCGAACTCATGCGCCTCAATCTCGACAGCAACCTCGTCTACGCACACTATATCCTCGATAGCACGGGGAAGGCTACGGCCTACCCGAAGTTCCGCGACGGCGGGGAGAGCTATGAGGCGAAGAGCCTGAACTACAACTTCAAGACAAGTAAGGCTTCATCACGGGCGCTGTCACCCAGCAGGGCGAAGGCTATATCACGGCCGAGCGCACGAAGATGGTTAGTAACAACTGTCTCTATATGGAGAACGGGCGCTATAGCACCTGTGACAACCACGAGCATCCGCACTTCTACTTTTATGCTGACCAAGGGGAAGGCTCGCCCGCAGAAGAATGTCGTCGCTCGGGCCTGCTCGTACCTCGTCATCGCTGACGTGCCGATGCCTATCGGTCTGCCCTTCGGCTTCTTCCCCATTCAACAAAGAGCTATTCTCTGGGGATCATCATGCCAGTACGGGAAGAGACGCAGCGTGGCTTCTACCTGCGCGAGGGGGTATTACTTCGCCTTCAACGACTACGATCGACCTGGCCCTCACGGGGGACTGGTATAGCCTCGGCTCATGGGGCGTCAATGCCCGCTCGAACTACCGCAAGCGCTACCGCTTCGGGGGAGCGTCAACCTCAGCCACCTACGACCAAGACGGGGAGCGTGACGTCGTCAGGGGACTTCTCGAGAGCCGTGACTGCATCAACTGGACACATACGCAGGACTCCAAGACAACCCCAACGAGACCTTCTCGGCGAGCGTGAACTACTCGACGAGCTCCTTCAACCTTAACTCGCTCGCCACGCTCTACAACCCCAGCATCGCGGCGCAGAATACGAAGAACTCCTCGGTCAGCTATCAGCCGCAACTTCCCTGGTACGCCCTTCGCATCTCCGCCTCTATCGAAGCGACGCAGACCTCTGCCGACTCGATGGTCACGATGAGCCCTGCCGAATATCGCTATCAGTCATGAATCGTATCTACCCCTTCAAGCGCAAGAAGCGTGTCGGGGCAGAGCGCTGGTACGAGAAGATCAGCATCAGCTACTGGGCAGTTCCGCAATAGCATCTCCACGAAGAGAACCGCCTCTTCCAGGCCAACATCATCAAGGACTGGAACAATGGCTCTCCCACAACATACCCCATCTCGGCGTCGTACAAGCTCTTAACTACATCGACCTCACGCTGAGTGCGAACTACAACGAGCGCTGGTACACCTACAAGTCGGTCAAGGAGTATAATGCGACGACCGACCGCACAGGAGTTTCCGCCGTATCTATGGCTTCAACCGCGTGTACGACTTCTCCACGTCGGCGAGCCTGAAATACCACGCTCTACGGCTTCTTCCAGCCGTGGAAGATCTTCGGCGATAGGGTGCAGATGATCCGTCACCGCATCACGCCACGTGTCGGTATCAGCTACACGCCAGACTTCGGCGATAAAGATATGGGGCTACTACGACCGCCTGCAGTACATCGACAATGCCGGTGTCGCCCTACTCGGAGGAATATGCTCGCTTCGGCGATGGTCATATCTTCGGTATGCCTGGGCGTGGGAAGACCGCCGCGATCAACTTCGGCATCGACAACAACCTCGAGATGAAGGTGCGTACGAAGACCGATAGCACCGAGACCACGAAGAAGATCAGCCTCATCGACAACCTCTCGCTGAGCTCGAGCTACAACCTCGCTGCTGACTCCTTCCAGCTCGCCGATATCAATGCCAGCATCACGCTGCGCTTCTCGCCCTCACTCCAGCTCTCTCAGTGGTGCCTTCGACCCCCTATATGTACGGGCACACTACGGACGCTGCGACGGGGCGTGTCAGCGAGTACCGCGTGAATAAGCTCCCGTATCTTCAATGGCAAGGGGCTTCGGTAGCCTCCGTGGTACGGGTACCTCCTTCAGCTACACGCTGAGCAATGATACCTTCCGCAAGCTGCGTGAGTTCTTCTCGGGGAAGAAGGATAAGAAGCCCAGGGATAAGGACAAGTCCGAGGGCGAAGACCCAACCTCGCTGGTGCTCCTGCCGATGGGCGTGACACGTCGCTGGCAGAATATGGCTGCCAAGGGGCAGAAGAATAAGAGCCTCTTCGACACCAACGACAGCGAAGGCGAGTACGACGAAGATGGCTACCTCAAGGTCCAGCATCCCTGGAGCCTCTCGCTCAGCTATGGGGTGAACCTCCAGCGCACGACCTTCGACCCCCGCCGCGATGAGTACAACTACGGGCTGATGCACAGCTTGATGTTCTCGGTAGCATCCAGCCTACGAAGAACTGGTCGCTTCAACGTCAACGCCAGCTACGACTTCATCGCCAAGCGCATTGCGAATATGACCATCGGGATTAGCCGTGACCTCCACTGCTGGAGCCTCACTGCCAACGCGATCCCCTTCGGCCCCTACCGCAGCTACAGCATCTCTATCGGCGTGAAGAGCTCGCTCCTGCACGACGTCAAGTGGGACAAAGCACGGCTACTCCTCTGCTAATAGCTGGTAGCCCGATCTCGCCCTCCATGCACATCGCCCCGCCTCTCTCGAAGAGGCGGGGGCGATGGCTTTTCGCTGGGTGGGTGAGATCTGGATAGGAGAACGGGTCTGTGCGGGCGCTTCCCAAGGAAAGAAGCGGGTAATTCCGTATCTTTGCCAGCGTATAATACTGATATAGACAGCATATGAATATAGAGCACGACGACGAAGAGGAGAAGATCCCCGAGGTGACGCCCGATATCATTGAGGACGAAGAGCCCCGCCTACCAGCCGGCAGAGGGCTTGCCTTACCGCCCGGAGCTGAGCAACCTGTCGAAGATGTACCAGACATGGTTCCTCGACTACGCCTCCTACGTCATCCTTGAGCGTGCTGTACCCCATATCGATGACGGGCTCAAGCCCGTGCAGCGCCGTATCCTCTACAACCTCAAGCGGATGGATAGCGGCAAAGCTCATCAAAGGTAGCTAACATCGTCGGGGAGACGATGAAGTACCACCCCACGGTGACGCCTCGATCAATGATGCCTCGTCCAGCTCGGACAGAAGGCTTCCTCATCGATACGCAGGGAACTGGGGAATATCCTCACCGGTGACCCCGCTGCTGCAGGCCGATACATCGAGGCGAAGCTCTCGGCTTTCGCCCTAGAGGCTGTCTACAGCGACCGCGTCACCCCGTGGAAGAAGACCTACGACGGCACGACCGATGAGCCCGTAGCACTGCCCGTGAAGTTCCCGCTGCTCTTGGCGCAGGGGTGCTGAGGGGTATCGCTGTCGGCTTGTCCTCCAAGATCCTTTCGCACAACTTCGTCGAGCTGGCAGAGGCGGCTTGCGCCTACCTGCGCGGCGAGGAGTTCACACTCTATCCCGACTTCCCCACGGGGGGGCTCATTGACGTCTCCCGCTACAATGACGGCGAGCGTGGCGGTAGCCTCAAGTCCCGATGCGAAGATCTGATAAGATCGACTCAAGACGCTCAGCATCTCCGAGCTCCCTGCTGGGAAGACCACGACGACGCTCATCGAGTCCATCCTCAAGGCCGTAGAGAAAGGGAAGATCCGCATCCGCCGTGTCGACGATATGACGGCTGCCACGACGGATATCCGCCTGACGCTCGCCGCTGGTGTGTCGTCGAGACAAGGCCATCGATGCCCTCTATGCCTTCACGGACTGCGAGGTCAGCATCTCACCCAACTGCTGCGTCATCTACGAGGAGAAGCCCTCTTCACGACCGTCAGCGAGCTCCTGCGCTACAGCGTAGAGCGCACGAAGTACCTCTTCGGCGAAGAGCTGAAGATCCTCCTCTCGGAGAAGGAAGAGCAGTACCTCGGTGCTTCGCTCGAGCGCATCTTCATCGAGGAGCGCATCTATAAGGATAAGGCCTTCGAAGAAGCTGCCGACGAAGCCGCGGCTCTCGCACATATCGCTAAGCGTATCGAGCCCTTCGCCGATCGCTTCCTCCGCCCAGTGACGACGGACGACCTGCGCCGCCTGCTGGAGCTACGTATGGCACGTATCCTGCGCTTCAATCTCCCCAAGCACGAGGCTGCACTCCTGCAGATCGAGCAGGATATGGCTCAACTCCGTCACGACATCGCGCACCTCACCGACTACTACCATCCGCTGGTACCAGCACCTCATCCAGCGCTACGGGGCTGCCTTCCCACGCCGCACGAAGATCACGAACTTCGGCACTATCGAGGTCACGAAGGTGGCCGAGCTCGATGCCAAGCTCTACATCAACCGCGAGGAGGGCTTCTTCGGTACGGCACTGAAGGATGCTGAGTTCGTGTGCAACTGCTCGAGCCTCGACGAGGTCATCATCATCTTCCGCTCCGGTAAGTACTTCGTCGGCAAGGTCGAGGATAAGAAGTTCTACGGCAACGAGGAGGTCATCTATATCAACCGCTATCAGCGCAATGACGAGCGCACGATCTACAACGTCATCTACCGCGATGGCAAGGTCGGCTCAGTCTACGCTAAGCGCTTCAACGTGCTCTCGGTCATCCGTGACCGCGTCTACGACCTGACGCGTGGCAAGGAAGGCTCACGCGTACTCTACTTCTCTGCCAACGGCAATGGTGAGGCGGAGAAGGTCGCCGTCAAGCTCAAGATCCGCAATGCCCGCCAGCGCCTCTTCCAGTTCGAGAAGGACTTCTCCGATATCCCCATCAAGTCGCGTAGCTCTGTCGGGCTCTTAGTGACGAAGGCAGAGGTGCACTCGGTATCGCTCCTGAGTAAGGGGCTTCTCGACGCTCGGTGGGTCGTGACGTGTGGTTCGACCGCGATGTCCTGCGCCTGAACTACAACGAGCAGGGTCAGTACCTCGGCTCCTTCCACGCCCGTGACCGCATCCTCATCGTCCTCAGTCGGGCGAATGCTATACCCCGACTTCAGCGACTCCTATCCATATCGAGGAGAACCTCCTGCGCATCGAGAAGAATGAGCCCCGCAAGATCTGGACGGCTGTCTACTACGATGCCGATCAGAAGTACCATTACATCAAGCGCTTCAGCATCGAGGAAGATCAGAAGCGTGAGAATATCCTCGGGAGAACCCCAAGAACGAGCTGCTCCTGCTGACCGATACCTACTACCCACGCCTCCTCATCGGGCGTCAGGAGAAGGGTGGCGAGCTACGTACGACCGAGATCGATGTCGAGGAATTTGCTCTCGTCAAGAGCATCCGCGCCCGTGGTAAGCGCATCGCTCCCTACCTATCGACCAAGTCGAGGAGCTCCCTCCGCTGAAGGAATCCCCCGTCTTCGAGTCGGAGCACGACGAGTCTATGGCGGAGACTGAGGAAGAAGAAGCCGACCTCTTCGCGGGACAGACCGAGGATAGCTCGAACGAATAAGCCCCCTTCCCATTATGAATAAGCCCCTTGCTCTGCCCCTCATGGCCCTCGCACTGGCGCTCCTTTCGGCTCCGCTGAGAGCCCAGAGTGCAGCGGATAGCCTCGGGGCAGGCTCAGAGGCGCGTAGCCTCTTCACGATACCAGAGCCACAGACCCGCCAGAGCAACATCACCTACCGCAGCCAGTACTTCGGCGTCGGGGGGATGCGTCTCGGCATACCTACCTCACACCGCTCAACTACGGCGGGGAAGTCTACAGCTACACCTCGGAGCATACCCGCCTGGGCTACCGCTCTCTGCCAGAGCAGCGTGTCGCACGAGGAAGCCTCTTCGGCTACACGCCCCGCACGACCGACCCACGCTGGCTACGTCATACGCTCTTGAATGTCGACCTGGCCTCGACGAAGAATCCCGCTGGCAATGGCTCCATCTACAGCCTTACCGCTCGCTATGACTGGGGGCGTCTGCGCCACATCAGCGCCGGCAGCTGGGGGCGTCTCGCTATCGGTGGTAGTGTCGTCGGTCTTGCTGGTGGTATGTACAGCTCCCGCAATGGGAACAACCCTGGTACGCTGGATATGGCACTCTCGGTAGGCCCTTCGGCGCTCTACTCGCTTCGCTTTGGCCCCGCACGCCTCCCGCTCCTTCTCAAGGCTTACGCTCATACCGACCTCTTGGGCTTTGCTTTCGCAGGAGTTCGGTGAGACGCTCTACGAGCTCTATTACTCGGCCAGCCCTCGCGCCGTATCTACCTGACGCATCCGCTGAAGGCTCCCACAGGCTTCGTCCTCACCAGCGTAGATGTCCCTGTGCTCGACTACTTCACGCTCTCGGTAGGCTACCGCTGGGACTATCGCCGCACGGAGCTGAATCACCTCTCCGCCTACCGCCATCAGCACAGCCTACTCATCGGGGTGACGACGAAGATCCTTCCGCTCGAGGGGCGTCGTGCTGCCGATGATCACTCGACCCTTGTGCCCTTCTGATATGAAGCACCTCACTAAGCTCCTCGCCGCGCTTGGCCTCCTCCTCGCTCGCGTGCTGTACCACCGAGCGCGAGTACACGGCGGATCCGTATGCCAACTATGACCGCCTCTGGGAGATCCTCGACCGTGGCTATTGCTACTTCGACCTCAAGCTCCCTCAAGGCACGACTTGGCGTGACCTCTATCACAAGCACCGCCGTGATCTGCGCCCCAAGATGACGACTGACTCGCTCTTCCTCGTGATGAGCCAGCTCCTCGCTGAGCTACGTGACGGGCATGTCAATCTGATCTCCACCTTCGACTACGGGGCGCTATTGGCAGTGGCGAAGCGAAGGCCCGCGCTCTTACGACGAGACGCTCATCGAGAGCTACCTCGGCAATGACTACCATATCGCTGGTGGGCTGGCCTACAAGGCGCTGGATTACCCGAAGGGTGTGCGCCGTGCTGAGCCCATCGGCTACGTCCGTGTGGCATCGTTCTCCTCGGCGATCTCCAGTAGCAATGTGAATGCCGTGCTCAACCGCCTCAAGGCGTGCAACGGCCTCATCCTTGACCTGCGCAATAATGGGGTGGTCGAGTCACGACCTCCGATATGCTGGCGCAGCACTCATCCGTGAACGCAAGCTCGTCGGGCTATATCTCGCACAAGACGGGCCCCTGCACACGATGCCTCGCGTCGCACTCCCTTCTACCTCGATACCCTGCAGGTGGGTACGATCTGGCTCAAGCCCGTCGTCGTCCTCGTCAACCAAGGGGTGTACAGCGCTGCCAATGACTTCACGCTCCGTATGAAGGGCCTCCCGCAGGTCAAGATCGTCGGGGTGAAGACGGGCGGTGGCGGTGGCCCCTGCCGATGTCCTCCGAGCTGCCTAATGGCTGGGCGGTGCGCTTCTCTTCGTCCCGCACCTACGATGCCGACGGCGCTGATATCGAGCAGGGCATCACGCCTGATGTCGTCCTCAAGGATGAGATCGCCCGCGGGGCAGAGGTCGATCCTCATATCGAGGCCTCGGCAAGTCTCCTCACACGCTGGATCCTACAGATCAAGTCGAAGCAGAAGAAGCAGTAGCTCTTCAGTAGTCCATACAAAAGTGATCCCCGCAGTGACTCGGATGTCACTGCGGGGGATCGCTTTTATGGGAGTATCCTCGGGGGCTTAGAGCGGAAGCCGAGAGAGACAGAGGCACGAAGCTGGCCCAGGGGTGGAGACGTTGTCGATAGAGACCTTCTTAGAGGCCTTATTCTACGTTGACATCCTCACCGACGAGCTTGATGGTGGGCAGGTCGCTGACGTTATCGCTGATCTGCTGCTGCAGGTCTTCGATTTCCTTGTCGGAGAGGCCCGTAGCAGAGGAGTAGTCGCCCGCGAGGGTCAGCTATCCCTTACCAGCGTGTACGCCGAGGATGTTCCAGTCGAGGACGATGTTCTTATTGCGACCGAAGAGCCACTGAGCACCGAGACCGAAGCCGAAGCTATTCGTCTTGAAGTCCCCCGTGAGGTCGAGATTAACGGGCTTGTCAGTCGAAGAAGCACCTTCGCGCACGTCCATATTGAGCGTGTAGCCAGAGAGCTTGTAGTTCTGATAGCGGTAGTAAAGCCATCAGGTGAAGCCGTGACCGTAGCCGCCGCCCGTGTACCAGCGCAGCTCAGGCGTGACGTAGAAGGACTGGAGCTTTACGCTGCTCATAGAGACATCGTGGCCGATGTGATTCTCAAACGATGAGGAGAAGGGCAGGGCACCCTTAGGCATCGTAGCGATGCCGAGCTGCAGGCTAAGACCCTTCGTGAGGATGCGCTCAGCAGCGAAGCTGTAGTTCTTGAAGATGGGGCTGGTGATGTTAGCTCGACGATGGTCTTGCCGTCGAGCAGCGCCACGGTCGGGAGTGAACTTAGGAGTTTGAGCCGCGAGGGTACTACCCAGGGCGAGGCTCAGCAAGAGAGTAGAGAATTTCTTCATACGCATGTATATGTTTTAGGTGTTTAACGTTGCAAAGATAATTTAATATTCTTGTGGTTGGATTATTGCTCCGTGTATGAATAAAAGTTGTGGACGAGTAGCAGATAAGTTTTGGGCTACGTACGTGGCTCTAATATCTACGTACGTGGATATTTGGATTGCCTGCCTGGTCTTTAAGACCACGTACATAGACGGAGGAAAACCACTACGGGAAGGTGCTTTTTCTTCACGAGAAGGCTACTTTTCCTCCGCTGGATAAGAGGAATACTCGTGATAAACGAAGGGCTTGCTGCTCACTTCGGAGAGGGATATCGTGGGGCTGGGAGGGCGATGCCTAGCAGAATAAATAGAGGGCAGGACTCTCGGCAACAGGCTCATTCCGATTACATCATGCCCCCATGGAGGGCTACGGCGCCTCTCCCTCAGAGTGACTCCCAGCGATGGACTGCTGATGCCGTCCCTTTCAGGGCAAATGCGTATTTTTTGTATTAGGGAGATTGCTCGCCCTTGCGAGCCTCCCATTTCCCGCAAACGATACTGAGATACTTTATTAGATACACTGCTTATGGCACTGACATTGGGGGATCTTGTCCCCGACCTCTTGGGCTTGGACGAAGCAGGGCAGGAGGTACGCCTCTCGGACTACCCTGGGCGTAAGATCGTCCTCTACTTCTACCCCAAGGACAATACCTCGGGCTGCACGGCGCAGGCATGTAGCCTGCGTGACGGCTACAGCGAGCTCCGCGCCGCTGGCTACGAGATCATCGGGGTGAGCCGTGACTCGGCGAAGAGCCACGTGGGCTTCCGCACGAAGCACGAGCTGCCCTTCCGCCTCATCGCCGAACCGATGTGCGCCTCAATGAACTCTTCGGCACTTGGATCGAGAAGAGCATGTACGGCCGCAAGTACATGGGTACCGAGCGCACGACCTTCGTCATCGGAACCGATGGCCGTATCGAGCGCATCATCCGTGGCAAGGCCGTCAATACGAAGGACCACGCCCAGCAGATCCTCCACGAAGATTAATCACGGGCTCTCCCGAGCCACATATAAATAGACAACCTCCACATGAGTGAAGAGTAAAAGCTCTCCAAGAGCGCTAAGGATAAAGAGAAGCAGGCCCAGGATGAGGCCAAGCTGAAGACCCTCGAGACCGTCCTCGGTAAGATCGAGAAGACCTACGGCAAGGGTGCGGTCATGAATATGGCTGCCCGCCCCACGACCGACGTCAACGTCATCCCCACCGGCTCGATCAACCTCGACCACGCTCTCGGCGTAGGCGGCTATCCCCGCGGTCGTATCATCGAGATCTACGGCCCCGAGTCTTCGGGTAAGACGACGCTGGCTATCCACGCTATCGCAGAGGTGCAGAAGCAGGGCGGTAAGGCGATCATCATCGACGCCGAGCACGCCTTCGACCCCTCCTATGCCGAAGCGCTGGGCGTCGATATGGACAGCCTCTACATCTCTCAGCCCGACAACGGGGAGCAGGCGCTCGACATCGCCGAGCAGGTCATCCGCTCTGGTGCCGTCGACCTAGTCATCATCGACTCCGTAGCAGCACTCGTGCCTAAGCAGGAGATCGAGGGCGATATGGGTGAGACGAAGGTAGGTCTGCAGGCCCGCCTCATGTCGCAGGCCCTGCGTAAGATCACGGGGGCTATCAGCAAGTCCAATACCGCCTGTATCTTCATCAACCAGCTCCGTGAGAAGATCGGGGAACTCCTACGGCCCCTCCGAAACGACTACGGGTGGTAACGTCCCTGAAGTTCTACGCCTCCGTGCGTCTGGACATCCGTCGTATCGGCCAGCTCAAGGATGGCGATGAGGTCATCGGGAACAATACCCGCGTGAAGGTCGTCAAGAACAAGGTGGCACCTCCCTTCCGCGTCGCAAACTTCGAGATCCTCTACGGTCAGGGTATCTCCCGCCTCGGTGAGATCATCGACATCGCTGAGAGCGAAGACTTCATCAAGAAGAGTGGCTCGTGGTACAGCTACGGAGCTACGAAGCTCGGTCAGGGTAAGGAGAATGCTAAGCAGACGCTCGCCGACAACCCCGAGCTCCTCGATGAGCTGACAGAGAAGGTCAAGGAAGCCCTGCGCAACGAAGGCAAGCCCAAGGACAAGCGCAAGAAGAAGGCCGCTAAGGACGAAGACGAGGACGAGGATTAATTCCCCGTCCCCTGTCCTCTCGCTTCGATAGTGTAATCTATGGGAAAGCTAATCATCATCTCCGCCCCCTCGGGTACGGGGAAGAGTACGCTCATCAGCCGTCTGCTCGCTGAGCACCCCGAGTTGCATCTCGGCTTCTCCGTCTCGGCTACGAGCCGCCCACCCCGTGGGCAGGAGCAGCATGGCGTGAGTATTACTTCTCTCCCGAGGAGTTTAAGGCCGGCATCGAGCGTGGCGACTTCCTCGAGCACGAAGAGGTCTACCCCGGGCGTTACTACGGTACGCTCCGCTCCGAGGTCGACCGCCGTATCGCTGCGGGTGACCGTGTGATCTTCGACGTTGACTGTGTCGGCGGGCTGAATATCAAGAAGGGATATGGGCACGAAGCCCTGAGCATCTTCATCGAGCCACCCTCGATCGAGGAGCTTCGCCGTCGCCTCGTCGGGCGCTCTACGGATAGCCCCGAGGTCATCGAGGAGCGTGTGGCGAAGGCCGCTCACGAGCTGACGTATGCGCCGCTCTTTGATCGCGTGCTGACCAACGATGATCTGGAGCGCTGCTATGGGGAGTTCTACTCGATCGTGAGTGCCTTCCTCAGCGAAGACTAAGGCTTACAGCTCCAGCGTACAGATCGCACCATAGGGGCTTTGGTGGCTGAAAGGCCTCCTCGAGGGATACCAGCCAGCCCAGAGCCCAGAGACGGGAGGACTCCTCCGTGTGTGAAGACTAAGACTTCACATCGGAGGAGTCCTCGTTTTCATGCGAGTTCATCGCGTAGCTCTTCGATGAAGTTCGCTACGCGTGCTGCCTGCTCGGTGAAGGACTCGCCCCCGTGGGTGCCACGTGAGGTAGTCGTCGTACCAGAGCTGGAGGCGTGGGTCGGTGATCTCGTCGAAGCGCTGCAGCTCCCACTCCCCGAGTTCAGCTCTAAGAGCCGTGCGTCGAGGATCGGCGTTTCGTAGCCCAGAGCCTCACTGAGGCACCGACAGCGGGAGAGCGGACTGCTATAGATGCGGGTAGGTGTGCGTCCTTCAAGCCGCTCAGTGAGCCGTGCTCTGACGTCCTCGCCTCCTCGGCGAAGGATGCTGCCAGCGGATATCACTCTGCCCATAGCAGACACCGCGTGCGATGTCGGGGCGGGTGTGGCGGATGAAGTGCAGGCGCATGGTAGTAGGTCGGATCGTGGCTTAGACGCCTAAGCCGAGGCGGTAGAGGATGGCGAAGCCCGTGAGCGTCGCCAGCTCTGAGGGAGGCATAGCGCTCCGCAGGTGTCGCCCGTGTAGCCGTCGATGCGCTTACGCAGGTAGGGCGATGAGCCCACCGCCGACGAGGATGGGGGAGGAAGATGGAGAGCGGTACGAAGTGCGTCAGTTCGCTCCCGCCGATAGGTGTGGCCTCGATAGGACGCAGTGCCCACCACTGCGCCGTGAGGAAGATCGCCAGCGCTGCGTAGATCGCCAAGGGGCGTGCCTTGCGGTAGGTGACCCCGATCTTACTATCCTCTTCGCGACGAGCGTAGGGGAGGAACTGTACCTGCAGGAGCGAGGTGACCTTCCCCGTGATATCCGAGGCGAAGAGCACGGCAGGGAGCCAGCCGGCGGGGAGTGACGTGCCCAGCGCCCAGTAGGGTGAGGTAGTAGAGGAGGAGCCCGAGGACGGCATAGCTGCCCACGTGGCTATCCTTCATGATCGCGAGGATCTGACTGCGCTCCCTTCCGCCTCCGAAGCCGTCGAAGAAGTCTCCGAGGCCGTCTTCGTGGAAGGCACCCGTCAGCAGCAGGCGCGTGCCGAGGGCTAAGGCCAGCGCTGCTCCCACCGAGGGTAGTACGAGTGCGTAGAGGTAGAAGCTCCCCGAGAGGGTCGTCGCCGTCACCAGTCCCCGCCACGGGCCACCAGCTGAGGGCGTCCTCATAGTCGGCCTTGGTAAGCTCTCGCAGGCGCCAGAAGGGAGGCGTGTGAAGAGGCTGAGGGCAGCGATGAGCGCCCGAGGTGACTTCGCTTAGTATCCGAACTATTCATACCAGACGCTACCTGGCTGATCGGTGAGGGTGAAGCGGATCTCGCCGCCCCTGCATCACGTCGTCGTAGGTGATGTAGGGACTTGCGGAGCTCACGCCCGTTGATAGTGACGCGCTTGATAGCGCTTCTTCTCGCTCAGCTCGGCAGCAGAGGCGGAGCGTACGGCCGTTGGGCAGGCTGATCGTACTTTCACGGAAGAGGGGCGTGACGAGTTCGTAGCGTCCGCTCAGGGGGTCGACGGGATAGAAGCCGAGCGAGGCGAAGACGTACCAGGCGGACATCTGACCGCAGTCTTCGTTGCCACAGAGGCCAGCGGGCTTGTCGGTGTAGAGCTGCTTGAGTACGCGGTGTGTGAGGTCGGTAGTCTTCCAAGGCTGGCGGGCTGCATTGTAGAGGAAGATGACGTGATGCCCAGGCTCGTTGCCGTGAGCGTACTGGCCGATCATCCCCGTAGAGAAGATAGGTAGCTCGATGTGGCTGGGCGTCTCGGAAGAGAAGAATCATCAAGGCGCTCGCCGAGCTTACCCTGCATGAGCTTCGTCAGCCCATCGATATCGTGCTGTACGCTGAAGAGGTAGTGGTAAGCATTGCTCTCGGTGAAGGGCTTGGTGTAGGCAAAGGGATCGAAGACGCTATCCAGCTCGCCATTGCTCTTGCGGGGGGAAGAAGCCCGTCTTCTCGTCCCAGAGGTGGCGGTAGGAGCGGGCTCGCTCGCGGTAGATCTTCCCCACTTCGCGGTCACCCATCCAGGCGGCATAGCGTGCGATAGCATCATCATCGTAGGCATACTCGAGGGTCTTCGAGACGCTCTCGTCCTCGCGGTCGCTCGCCACGTAGCCCTTCTTGCGGTAGTCGTCCAGCCCGCGGTAGCCCTTGCGCTCAGCCGTCGTGCGAAGGAGGTGGAGGAGCTTCGCCTTGTCCTTGGGGACGTAGATCCCGCGCAGGACGGCCTCGACGATGACGGGTACGGAGTGGTAGCCGATCATCATGTCGGTCTCGGAGGCGAACATATTCCACACGGGGAGGTGGCCTTCGTTCTGCTCGCCGAAGTCGATGAGTGACTGCACGAAGTCACGCTGGAGGTTGGGCTGAAGGATGGAGTAGAGTGGGTGGGCTGCACGGTAGGTATCCCACAGTGAGAAGGTGCTGTAGGTACTACCTGCACGCTGATGGATCTCACGGTCAGCGCCGAGGTAGCGGCCGTCGACGTCGCTATAGAGCGTGGGGCAGATCTGCGCGCGGTAGAGTGCCGTGTAGAAGGTCGTCTGCAGGCTATCGGGAGTATCCGCTGAGAGACGGATCTGCGCAAGACGCTTGTCCAGCGGGTGGGTAGCTGCCTGGCGGTAGCGGTTGAAGTCGGCGTGAGGGGCTTCGGCCTGCAGGTTCTTCAGCGCGCCCGCTTCGCTTACACCAGAGAGCGCGGTGCAGAGCGTGATGCTTTCGCCAGCGCGTACCTTATTGTAGTAGAGGCGGAGGATGACGCCATGGCCGACGGACTTACCTACTTGCCCCTTGCTGAGGATGTAGGGGTAGCTGTACGCTCGATGCGGGCGGCAGGGCGAGAGAGCTTCGTGGTGAAGTAGACCTTCTGATTGCGAGCCCAGCCGTCGGAGTAGCGGAAGCCCGTGATCTGTGTGGGCGAGATGGCACGTGCGTCGCTATTGATGGTGCGGTCCCAGTTCATCGCCTTGTCCAGATTGAGGATGATGCAGACCGAGTCTGCATCCTTCTGGAAAGGTGTAGCGCTGTACCCCCACGCGGTCGGTGGCGGTCAGCTCGACACGGATGTCATAGGGCTCGAGTGTCACGGCATAGTAGCCGGCCTTCGCCACCTCGGTAGCGTGCGAGAAGCGTGCGTGGATGCCGATAGGTGCTTGCTCCTCTCCCGTCTTACCTGCCTGAGGCTTGCGGGTGAGACGGTCGTCCAGCGCAGGAAGGGTGACGGGGAGGAAGGAGATATCATAGAGGTCACCTGCTCCCGTGCCACTCAGGTGCGTGTGGCTGAAGCCTGCGATCGTGCTGTCGGGGTAGAAGTAGCCAGCGATATAGTCCCAGCCCGCCCGCCCGTTGTCGGGGCTGAGCTGCACCATGCCGAAGGGTGCCGAGGCGCCAGGGCAGACATTGCCCACCCAGTCGGTACCGATGAGGGTATTCACGCGCTGCGAGAGGCGAGGATACTGAGGGCGCACGATCTGCTTGCGCTGTGCGGGTAGCGCAAGGGTCGTAGAAGGCCGATGCCAAGGCCCAAGAGGGCACGTAATCGTCTTGTCATAGAGGAGGCTATAGCTATATATATGGTGTAAAGATACGCATTTACCCACGGGTAATCGGTATGTGAAGGTGGGTTTCCCGCCTTATCCACTACTTATACACAGCGTGCGCCCCATCTCTCCACTATGGGGAGGGATGGGGCGCACGTATGGGTGGGGCGGTCTTACTTCCCGATACGCTCGTAGACGCTCTCGAAGGGTACGCGGATGCGGTCGCCCAAGGCGCGCTTCTCATCACGGATACCGCAGGAGACGATGAGCGAAGGCTCGACGGAGGAGGGTAGACCCAGCGCCTTGCGCACACGGCGGGCATCGAAGCCCTCGACGGGGCAGGTGTCGTAGCCTGCCTCGCTCATAGCGAGCATAAAGGACTGCGCTACGAGGGCACAGCTCTTATGCAGGACGGTCTTCATATCGCCCTCGGTACCCTGACGTATCATGGGGCGGAAGAGTGCGATGGTGTTCATCACGAGATGGCGTGCCCAGCCCCAGACCTTGCACCCACGGCTGTAGAGGAAGGGGACTACCTTGGTCATGTATTCACGCTGCATAGCTTCGTACTTTTGCCCACTTCTCCTCGGGCTGGTGCTTGTGGATATCCTCTACGATGCGGGGGAAGAGGTGATCCACACGCTCACGCCAGCGGGAGGGGGTGATGGCGAAGACGACGACTTCCTTTGCCGTGCTGATGGTGCTCTGCCCGAGACAAGCCGGGGTGAGCGCAGCGATGACGGAGGGTCAGTGATATGGTAGCAGCGGTAGAGCTGCATATTCGAGCTCGTCGGGGCGAGGGTCGCCTGGCGTAGGCATTCCTCGACGCGGGCGCTATCCAGAGGCTTCTCTGGGTCGTAGTAGCGTATGGCGCGACGATGCTGGAGGGTTTCGCGAAGGCTCATCGAGGTGGCTCTATTGGGATATAGGATATACGTGGGGGCGTGCGCCCCATAGCATAGGGGGATAAAGCGACACCGCTGATACCCTCAGAGTGGGATATCAGCGGTGCGTAAATCATTGGGATACCTTCTTGACGTCCGCCAAGAGCGGTGCGAGATGGGGTATGGAGTAGCCTCGTAATCGAGGGCGGGATGATCGCCTTCGCTCGTGCGAGCACTGTCAGCGAAGGGAGGGAGACGGAGTCTCTACTACTGCTCTTCAGACTGCTGGAGCTGCTTGACGTAGATGGCCTTCTCCATCTTCTTGCGTCGAGCTACAGAGGGCTTGATGAAGGCCTGGCGAGCACGAAGTTCGCGCACAGCACCGGTCTTCTCAAACTTTCTCTTGAATCTTCTCAGAGCCTTCTCGATGTTTTCGCCCTCTTTTACTGGAACTACGATCATAATGTCTTACTTATCTATTTTGTTGTTATACTTTCTATCGTTGGGAGAGTGCTACATACACTCTAATCAGTGCGCAAAATTACTAATACTTTGGCGAATACACAAAACTCCCTGCTTTGTCTGCCTGCGCCTCCGCACGAAAGTCTCCCACCCTGCACCTTGCCGAAGCACCTTAGGTATATGGGTGTGTGGATAGAGCTATATAGAATAGCGAAGGAGGCCATATAGCTTTGGACCGATTCCGTATAGCTTTCGGTGTGAAGCTATATAGCTTTGTGAAGTGACCTCTATTAGATTATTGCTCCGCATAGGGATAAAAAGTTGTGGACGAGTGGCAGAAAAAGTTTGGGCTACGTACGTAGCTCTAATATCTACGTGCGTGAATATTTGGATTTATGTGCCTGGTCTTTAAGACTACGTACATAGATAGAGAAAACCACTACGTGAAGGTGCTTTTTCTTCACGAGAACGATGCTTTTCCCTCCGCTGGATAAGAGGTATACTCGCGATAAGGCGAAGGCTTGTGTATCACTTCGGAGAGGAATATCAGGGGAGCTCGGCGCACGATACCTTAGCACTCTAAATAGAGGGTAGAACTTGCGGCAACAGGCTCACAGATGCAGTGAGCCCCACACGCCCCCGATAGTCGGGGAGCTGTGGGGCTCACGGTATGTAGAATCGTAGGGAGCGGAGGCTTAGTATTCTTCGCCGCCGGACTCTGCGCCCGTACCGTTGTAGAGGCTGATGAAGTCAGCTGCGACCTTGAGCCATTCCTTCGTGCCGAGGGCTTCCATCAGGTGGTTAGCCATCTTCAGGTACTCGCTACGGAGCTGGTCGAGGGGCAGGGGCTTGTCGGAGGCCGACTTCAGCTCGTCGGTGAATTCGCGCGTGCCACATACGAAGAAGGGTATGCTGGCTTCGAAGAGCTTCTTACCACCTTCGCTGGTGAAGTTCTTGTTGGGCGCATAGAAGGGGCAGGCTGGTCGTCCACGAGCTTACCCTTGGGAGCGTGGTAGAAGACAAAGTGCAGGTTGAACTTCGAGATCTTCTTGAACTGCAGGTAGCCCTTCATACCGATAGGCTCGGTGTCGGGGAGGAACTTAGCCTGCTTGTCTTCAGGGTCTTGCTTGCAGGCTCTTCTGTACGCTCTTATCCCAGGGGTCGCTGTCGCAGTACTCGTAGTGCATCAGCTCAGGGGTCTTGGTCGATCGTGAAGTCAATAGGCTCATCTCCGTCGAATGCCTTGACATCGCTGGGGATAGATGAAGAGCTGATACTGGCTACGGACCTTGGGATCAGCGTAGGCGCCATTGACCAGCTTGCCCGATGCGTCATAGTAGTTTACCCAGAGAGCGTAGTCGGGGGCTGCGGAGGTCACAGTGCCATAGCTCATCATCTCGGGTGCCGATGAAGCGCTCAGGGCTTCCCTTCTCGAGCTGCCAGCTATCGCCCTGCTTGACGAAGGTCATCATCTGCTCTTGGGAGAGGAGCGAGAAGTTCAGCTTGGCGTTGTTGGGGATGTAGTGAACACCCTTTCTTGGAGTGGAGGTGCGATTCGCCGAAGCGGAGGACGACCTTCGTGATCTCGGGTAGCTCACCTTCCTTAGGGCTTGGGGGTAGGCTTGACATCTTCCTTCTTGTCGGGAGGAGTGGGGCTTAGGGTTCGTCGGACTCTTGGCACAAGAGGCGAAGAGGGAGGCTCCCACGAAGAGAAGGGCGAGAGCGCGTGCAGTGCTGCTGATATTCTTCATACTGCTGAGGGTTGATTATAAGAATTATGGTTACGGATTACATGTGGAAGGAGCTGTCGTCATTGCCAGGCTCGGAGGTCTCGTCATTCTCCTTCATCTCCTCGGGAGTCTTCTTTGAAGGCGCGAGCCATATCGCTCCAGTAGCGGGCGGGTACTTCATCAGGTCACGCTTGTTGGCGATGACGCGTACAGGCAGGAGGACTTCGAAGACGGTCGTCCACTGGATGCTGGGCTCAGGCTGGTAGGACTCGGAGCTGATGAGACCATGCTGATCGTGCTTGAAGAACTTCGACCCCGTGCTTTGCTTGAGGCTGATCTTGAGGTAGAAGGAGGCCAGCTGGCTGGGTGAACCCTTTTCGTCCCAGTCCCAGTCGCGGTCGAGAACTTGAAGTGACCCTTCATCCCGATCTTGTTGAGGTTCTGTTGCCAGGGATGCGCAGGAGGTGGTCCCTTAGCATCGCCGTCGCCCTTCATCTCATAGTAGGGATCCTTGCTGTCACGGTAGACGTACTCGAAGATGGCCTTTGGTACGCTGCTCCAGCGTCGTGGTGGGGATGCTGGGCTTGGCCTTGGTGTAGTGGTCCCACGCGATGGGCTTGTCCGTACGCAGATCCTTGACTTCGTGGATAGCGCCCGTAGCGTCCTTCTCTGCGATAGTGAAGAAGATCTGGTAGTGGTCGCTGAGCTCGGTGAGCACGTTGTTCACGCGGTTGCCTTAGCGTCCTTGAAGGTGAAGAGCATACATGAAGAGCGCCCCGCCCTGATGGGCCTGGAAGTAGGGCATATCCCTGAGCTTGTCTTCCCACGTCAGCGTGACCTTACCACCTCCATCATTGCGGAGGGTGAAGCGCTGCTCCTGTGGGTAGAAGAGGCCACGGCGGACATTGTTGCCGTGCATATTGCCGTGACCGTGGTCGTGGCCTTCCTTGATGAGGACATCACAGGTCGCCCACTCGAAGGTGCGTGGCGAGGGTGATGGCTTGGGCTGAGAGTCGGTGTGGGGCTTGGGAGTAGGCTGGGGCGTGTCGCCCTTAGAGCCGCAAGCCACGAGCCCTGCGGAGAGGCCGAGGGCGCTATCCAGGCTGCTGCCTGGCTACGATACGTACGCATAGTCTGATGTAGTGATGATTGAGGTGTAAATAGTCGGTGCTACATGCGTGCCTTAGGGTCAGAGCTGCATGCACGCCATCGAAGAGTGCTTGGCGGATAGCGGTGGCTGATCCGCCCGTCTCTCGGGCGATATCGGCAGCGCACTTGTCAGGCGCAACCATCGGCGTCGGCGATGACGCGGAAGGGAGCTTGAGGTTGATAGTCCGTGACTGTCCAGCGTCGGGCGCTCATTGGAACTCAAGAGATGGTCAGGTGCAGGCCGATATACTTACTGCCGACGGTGATATGCACGAGGGTCAGCTGCATCTGGAAGGCGATGTCGGAGCGTAGGAACTGGAACCATCCTTCAGCCCCGTCCTGTCGAGCGGTGCCGTGGGGTCAAGTGAGCGGCGCTGACGCAGGAAGCCAACGGTACGCTGCTGCTTGGTCTCGGGATCGGTGTACTCCTCTCCGAGGGTCAGCTCGATGGGATCGGTGTCGCGGTAGGTGAAGTGGAAGACGTCGGGTGAGACGCTTGAGGGTCATTCGGGCGAAGCGCTTGTAGGATCGCTCTCGCGGTAGTTCAGGGCGGTCTCAGGCTGCTTTGTTGCCCGCATCATCGAGGATGTAGGGTGAACTCCTCGTAGGGGCTTGCCGTCGAGGTGCGTCGGGTAGCTGAAGCGCCCGATGCGGTCGACATTCATGATCTGGAAGAAGTGCTGGTGGATGGCAGCATGCTCCCCTCTTCATCGTCGAGGGAAGAAGCCGATGAACTGGTAGTTCATCAGCTCACGCTTATCGTTAGTAGCGCATCTCCAGCGTATAGTAGAGGTCCTGCCCTTGATGACGTCGAAGGACTGGCGGTCGCCATAGAAGGTGACGCTACCCGTCTGCCCCGATGAGCGGCGCAGGTCGATGGTCTGGTAGACGGGGAGAATATCATTGTGTCGCTGGTCATAGGCCTCGACATAGTTGCCCGAGGAGTGCATTCGCCCGAGGCGTAGGACGATGAGTGCGCGTGCCCACTCTTCGTGTCCCTTGATCATATCCTCGACCGTGGGCTCCACGGCCTTGACTCTGGCAGGAGGGGAGGAAGAGCGAAGACGCTCAGAGGAGGGCGAGCATCGGGTGAGACGCTGACGGCGTAGGGTCATAAGGAGGGTGGTCATGGTCGTCACTTGGGGAGTTAGAAGTACAGGATAGTGCGGAGGGTCACACTGCGGCCAGGTGCATGGGCATAGTAGCGGAAGCGGTCGGAGGCCTCCTTGTAGAGGGCGTTGAGCGTGTTCTCCGAGGAGAGCAAGAAGCGCAGAGAGCGGCGCGCGTCGAGGGTATAGCGAAGCTCACCCTGCTGGGCCTAAGAGGAAGTAGCCTGCGGGCATATCGGATACCAGCTCATGCTCGGGGTCAAAGCGCGTCTGCTTGGCTACGCTGATCCCTTCGGCACTGAGGGCGACTCTGCCAGCGACCTGTGCTGCCCCAGCTTCTCGTCCACTGTGCCCCGAGGGGTATAGCGGTCGGCAGGCATGAAGGGAAGCCAAGTGCCATGGGAGACATTGCGCCCACGGATCCACTCGCCCTTGGCAGTGAAGGTTAGCTCCTCGGTGGGGCGTGCCGTCAGCGTGATGTCGCCACCCCAGAAGCGGCAGTCGTCTTGCTCAAAGGCGAAGATGGGATAGACACCGCTCCAGTGGACGTGAATCCCGTTCTCACCCTTGTTCTTATTCGGAGCGTCATAGATATAGTTGTCGATGTGCTGGTAGAAGATGCTGGGCTCGATAGTCAGCCAATCCTTGCGGTAGTCGAGAGAGGATCGCCTTGTAGCCGTGCTCGCTACGGAGGGTGCGGTCGCCGAGGCTCCATGAGCCACCGTGGTGCAGTCCGTTGCTGTACAACTCGTTGACATCGGGAGCGCGCCAAGCCAGGCCGAGGCTGGCACGAGCAGCGAGGCCTTCGCTGAAGCGGTAGTGCGCCCCGAGGCTCCCCGTCATATTCGTGTAGGGTATTCTTCTCGCCATAGCGTAGACGGCGCCAGTCACGGCCAGCCGCATCGGTGATGCGGTGGTCATAGCGCAGACCAGCCTCGAGAAGGAGGGCATCGAAGCGTGCCTTCTGCACGACGTAGGCTGCGAGGTTGAGTGTGGCGAAGTTTGGGATGAAGGGTGTCGCTGCCGTACCTGGCTGGTTCGTATTGCGCTGGAAGAGGTGTGAGACCCTACTTGCGTCTCCCAGTCGGGACGTGCCCAGCGTAGGCGGTAGCGTAGGTCGGTCGTGTAGGTCGAGAGGATGAGGTCCATAACGGGGGTCTGTGTCCAGACGATCGACCTTGCGATTCTCGTACTCACGGCGGTGGTTTGTCTTGGTAGGCTGCCCAGGGCGCAGCTCCTGATTGTCGTCGAGCTGGTGGGTGACGTCGCCCTTGATGAGCAGGTGACGGGCGCGCTGACGAGGTGCCTTGATATGGTAGGAGAAGGGCGTGATGTTGATGGGGTTGGGGGCGTCCAGCTGCGAAGACCTGCTGTAGCTCGAAGAGGTCACCGATATGCGAACCGATGAAGACCCCGCTCTCTGTCGAGTACAGACTCCCATAGAGCGTAGCGCGCAGGCGGTCCTGGTGTAGCCGGTGAAGAGCGAGGCGCTCCATTCCTCCAGCCCCGTATTATTCAGTAGATAGTCTGCGGTGCCGTAGTCGCCTGCACGACGATAAGAGCCCTGCACGCGCAGGCCGAAGCCATGCTGTCCGCCCTCGAGGCTGCCCGAAGCGTCTACACCTCGACCGTTGGTCGTGTAGCCGAGGTTAGCATGCCCTCGGTAGGAGAATTCGTCGGCTGTGGGGAGGGGGAAGGGATTGATGAGGACGACACCGCCGAGGGCTCCTGCGCCATAGCGTACGGCTTCGGCGCCCTTGATGACCTCGACTTGACCTGCACCCGTGTGGTCTACTTCGGGAGCATGGTCAGCGCCCCAGCTCTGGCTCTCGAGGCGGACACCATTGCTGATGAGGAGGATACGGCTACTGTGCATCCCCTGGATCATAGGCTTGGAGATCGTCGCACCGCTCTTGATGGAGCTGACACCAGGCAGGGCTTCCAGCAGACGTGCGATGGACTTCTCACCTGCGCCTGCAGGTGGGCGGTGCGTAAGACCGTGCTCTGCTGGGTAAGTGAACTTTTCTCGCCCCGCACCCGTGACGGTCACACCTTCCAGATGGCGCTCGCTGCGCGGCTCGAGGTCGATGATGAGGGCTTGCCCTCGGTGGGAAGGGAATGGCTGTGCTCACGTATCGTCTGATAGCCTGGCTTAGCGAGACTGAGGACGATGGAGCTTCCTGTGCTGGCAGGGGTGAGGCTGGCAGCGCCTTCGGCATCCGTGCTGGTCGAAGGCCTCGCTTGAGGTGGAGGGTCACGGAGGGAATAGGGTGCTGCGTCTTGGCGTCACGCACCAAGATGAGTAGTTGCCTAGCGACTTGCGCACGCGCTGCGGGGCTGCCCCAAGCGCACAGAGGAACAGAGGAGAGGCAAAGCAGTAGAATTCTTCTGGACATAGCTTGCCATGTAGAGGTAAATAAGGCGAACGTAAGGTCGGAGCTTGCGGGGGAGATGTGCTTTCCTCGTGGTCGCTGAGGGCCTATGGGTTCTGGTCGGTGCACATAGCTGGGAGTTTGCTTAAGGCTCCGTCGCCACATGCGGGAGGGCAAAGTTAAGGCATTTATTCACATAGGCAAAAGTCGCCCGAGGTACCTCCCGATGAGGCTCGGATAGTTATGGGGGATTGCCTATGCTGATCCTTTGTGGGCTGCTCTTCTTGTAGTGAGAGTGGGCTTCTACAGGGTGGGGATATGAACCTATATTGGTCGGCAGGAACCACTATTGCTTCGTGCCACCCTCTTATTAGATTGTTGCTCCTCGTAGGGATAAAAGCTGGGACGAGTGGTGATAGCTTTGGACTACGTACGTGGCTCCCAATATCTACGTGCGTGGATATTTGGATTTATGTGCCTGGTCTTTAAGACCACGTACATGAGATGAAAAACCACTACGTGAAGGCGCTTTATTCTTCACGAGAAGGACACTTTTCCTCTGCTGGATCAGAGGAACACTGTGATGAGCGAAGGGCTTGCTTGGTTACTCGGAGAGGTGTATCAGGGGGAGCTGGGCCTGCGATGCCTTGGCAGAATCAATGAGGCAGGACTCTCGGCGACAGTCTCCTTATGGTGCTGCGCAGCGAGGTGCGGGAGGAGGGAAAGAAAGCGCCCCAGTCGGTAGCAGGACTACCGGCTGGGGCGCTCGTTGGCGGGGAGAGAGGAGGCTACTCGCGAATGAAGATGTTGATGGGCGTACCGGAGAAGTCCCAGTGCGCACGGATCTGATTCTCGAGGAAGCGGCGATAAGGCTCCTTGACCCACTGGGGGAGGTTCGCGAAGAAGGCGAAGCTGGGCACCGCCGTGGGGAGCTGCATGACGTACTCGATCTTGATGTACTTGCCCTTGGTGGCAGGAGGAGGTGTGGCCTCGATGATGGGGAGCATGACTTCGTTGAGCTTCGAGGTGGGGATGCGCTTGCTGCGACGCTCGTAGACCTGCTGGACTTCCTCGAGGACCTTGAAGATACGCTGCTTCGTCAGGGCCGAGATGAAGATGATGGGGAAGTCGGTGAAGGGGGCGAGTCGCTCGCGGATAGCGTTCTCAAAGGTCTTGATGACGGCATTGCTCTTGTCCTCGACGAGGTCCCACTTATTCACGCAGACGATGGGCCTTGCTATTCTTCTGGATGAGCGAGAAGATATTGAGGTCTTGGCTCTCGATACCGCGGGTGGCGTCAAGCATAAGGATACAGACGTCGGAGTTCTCGATAGCGCGGATGGAGCGAATGACCGAGTAGTACTCGAGGTCTTCGTTGACCTTGCCGCGCTTGCGGATACCAGCGGTATCGACGAGGTGAAGTTCATGCCGAACTTCGTGTAGTGCGTGTAGATCGAGTCACGCGTGGTGCCTGCTACGTTGGTGACGATGTTGCGCTCCTCGCCGATGAAGGCATTGACGAGCGAAGACTTACCCGCGTTGGGTCGGCCGACGATAGCGATACGTGGAGCATCGAGAGTCTCGTCGACGTATTCGCCTTCGGGGAGGTTCTTCGTGATGGCATCGAGGAGGTCACCCGTACCGCTACCGCTGATAGCAGAGATAGGCATAGGGTCACCGAGCCCGAAGCTGTAGAACTCAGCTGCCTCGTAGTGCTGGGCGAAGTTGTCCGCCTTGTTCGCTACGAGGAGGACGGGCTTCTTCGTGCGGCGGAGCTTGGCAGCGACCTCATCATCGAGGTCGGTGATGCCGCTCTCGACGTCGACGACGAAGAGGATGACATCGGCTTCCTCCATGGCGATCTCTACTTGCTTGTTGATCTCGCCTTCGAAGATATCTTCGCTACCTACTACCCAACCGCCGGTGTCGACGATGGAGAACTCGCGGTCGAGCCATGATACCTTGCCGTACTGGCGGTCACGGGTCGTACCTGCCTCTTCGCTGACGATGGCCCCACGGGTCTGCGTCAAGCGATTGAAGAGGGTGGACTTCCCTACGTTGGGGCGCCCTACTATTGCTACTAAATGACTCATATCTGATGCTGTGATTGGTGGGTGAGGGCTTACCGCTCTTAGTCGAGGCGGTAGCCGTAGGCGCGGAGGATCTTGTCGCGATTGCGCCAGTCCTTCTCTACCTTGACAAAGAGCTCGAGGAAGATCTTCTTCTCGAAGAATCGCTCCATGTCGCGACGTGCCATCGTGCCGACCTTCTTGATGGCGACACCGCGGTGGCCGATGATGATGCCCTTCTGGCTGTCGCGCTCGACGACGATGAGGGCCTGGATGTGGATGCGCTCGTCCTCCTCCTTGAAGGATTCGACGACGACTTCGACGGAGTAGGGGATCTCCTTCTTATAGTAGAGGAGGACCTTCTCACGGATGATCTCGGTGACGAAGAAGCGTGCGGGGCGGTCGGTCAGTGCGTCCTTCTCGAAGTAGGGGGGAGAGGGAGGGATGAGGCTCTCGATGCGCTTCTTCAAGGGCTGGACATTGAAGTTGTTGAGCGCAGAGATGGGGATGATCTCCGCCTGAGGAAGCTCCTTGTGCCAGCGCTCCACGAGCTCGACGAGCTTATCCTGGGTCGTGAGGTCTACCTTATTAATAAGGAGGAGTACGGGGCACTTGACCCCACGGACGCGCTCGAGGAAGAACTCATTCTTATCGGCCGTCTCGACCGTGTCGGTGACGTAGAGTAGGACGTCTGCATCACCGAGAGCCGACTCGGAGAACTCGAGCATGCTCTCCTGGAGCTTGTAGTTCGGGCGCAGTACCCCAGGGGTATCGCTGTAGACGATCTGCAGCTCGGGGGTATTGACGATGCCCATGATGCGGTGACGCGTCGTCTGGGCCTTGGAGGTGATGATCGATACGCGCTCGCCGACCAGGAGGTTCATCAGGGTGGACTTCCCCACGTTGGGGTTGCCCACGATATTGACGAAGCCTGAGCGGTGCGTGACTTCTTGTTTGTCTTCCATCGTCCGGAGTATGGAGGGGTAGGAATGAAAGACCTTGCCCGTCCTCTCCCAGCGAAGGGAAGAGTGGCAGGCAAGGTCTGTCGTATGGGAGATTAGTTCTTGGGATCGTAAGCCCACTTGACGTAGACTGCACCCCAGGTGAAGCCTGCGCCGAAGGACGTGAGGATGAGGTTGTCACCCTTCTTGAGCTGCTTCTCGAACTCCCAGATGCAGAGGGGGATCGTAGCCGAGCTGGTGTTGCCTCGGTACTCGATGTTGATCATCACGCGATCCATGGGTACCTGCATCTCACGCGCTACAGCGTCGATGATGCGGAGGTTAGCCTGGTGGGGGACGACCCAAGCGATGTCGTCATAGCTGAGTCCGTTGCGCTCCATGATGGTGCGGCAGCTGGAGGACATGCCCTTGACAGCCTGCTTGAAGACGGCAGCACCCTCCTGGTAGACGTAGTGCTCACGGCGATCGACCGTCTCGTGGGAGGGCAGGGGCTGGCTGAGCCACCGGACTTCATGATGAGGTTGGTGCGACCCGTCCCGTCTGTGCGGAAGTAAGAGTCGAGTACACCTACGTTCTCCTCCGTAGGCTCGAGGAGTACACAAGCAGCGCCATCGCCGAAGAGCGGGCACGTAGCGCGGTCGGTGTAGTCGGTGATGGCGGTCATCTTCTCAGCGGCAAGCACGATGATGCGCTTGTAGCGGCCTGAGCGGATGTAGTTAGCTCCAGCTTCGAGAGCATAGATGAAGCCGGGGCAAGCAGCCTGCATGTCGAAGGGTAAGGCGTTGACACAGCCCGTCTCGAAGGCTACGATAGAGGCCGTCGTGGGGAAGTGGTAGTCAGCTGTATTCGTAGTCACGATGATCCCGTCGATGGTGGCGGGGTCGATGTTGTTGCGTGAGAAGAGATCCTTGACGGCTTCGATGCCGAGGAAGGAAGCTCACCCTTCGTGGGGTCCTTGAGGATGCGACGCTCGCGGATCCCGACACGGGTCATGATCCACTCGTTGTTGGTATCGACCATCTTCTCGAGGTCGGCATTGGTTATCTTATCTTCAGGGAGATACCCTCCGACAGCCGTGATGGCTGCGTTGATGATACTCATAGGTAGTTGGATATACTGATGTAGATTAAATTCAATCGCCTTAGCTTGTCGCTCACGAAGTTACAAAAAAAGCCCCAAAGGGGATACCTTGGGGCTTTTCTTTGTGTTGGCTAAGCGGGGCTATTAAGCCTGCTCGATGGCGAGCTTACCGCGGTAGTAACCGCACTCACCACATACCGTGTGGTAGATGTGCCATGCACCGCAGTTAGCGCACTTTGCGAGCGTAGAGCATAGCTGCCTTATCATGAGTACGGCGCTTAGCGGTACGTGTCTTGGACTGTCTTCTTTTAGGATGTGCCATAAATCTTATTTTGTTTTAATTACTAATCTCGCTTGAGAGCCTTGAGTGCAGCCCAGCGCTCGTCGATCCCCTCATCATCGAGGGTGGGGGCGGGGCCTTCGGCTTCGTCGCGCACTTCGTCGGTAGAGACGCGGGCATGGGGCCGACATCATCTCCCTCGTTGCACTCGCCCTCGAGATGCATTCGCTGTAGGGGAAAGGCTCAGGATGATATCCTCATAGAGGATCCACTCCAAGGTCGAGCACCCCATCTTGCTCAGAGACGACGAGGATCTCGTCCTTCTCCTCAAGGGCTTCACTGCCGAACTTGACTATAAGCTCGCGCTCGGACTCTACATCTATATCTACTGGGTCAAGGCAGCGATCACAGTCGACCACCACGTAGCCCTCATAGTGAGGTCCAAGCTAAAGACGTCTCCCGTGCGGCGCAGGCGTAGGTCAACATCGACCTCACCGCCGTGTACGCCACCCTCCGATGAGGCGCTCAGTAGCTGTCCCTCGAGGAGCCAGGTGTACTCGTGATCGCCCTCCGGGAGACTCCGTAGATTGATCTTGTACTGGTCGAGTATGCATGGGTGACTCTTAAACTATGCGTAAAAATCTGCGCAAAAGATACACAAAAGCCCCATTCCACAATTAAAAAGTGAGTAATGTTTGCCTAGCTCTTGAGTGGAGCAGGCTATGCGGGGCGAGTGACTAAGGGAGGACGACGGGAGCGCCCGTCGGCGATGGTCTCGCGAGCCCTTCTTCAAGGTTCTTGCTTGGGGTGAAGCCCAGGGCGAAGAGTGGTGAGGATCACAGCGCCAGTTGCGCTGTGCGAGGATCAGGTGCTTGTCGATTGAGAGGCGTCGTCTGCCCGTGATGGCTGCTCGGAGCGAACCGAAGGCCAGGTGAGACGCACCAGTGGCAGGGGATGCGTATATGGAATACGTGCTTGCGACCCAGCAGACGCTGAGCTGATGACCGAACTCTCGGTCGGTATAGGTGATCGCCGTCGGCTACGATATAGCGCTGGCCTCGGGCACGCTCATCGCGCTAGTACAAAGAGGCAGCTCGAGCAACATCTCCGCCATGAGACGAAGGTCAGATATTGCTTCACGCGAGGCCGGACATCGCATTGATGCCACGGGCGATGCTCTGTGAGGGCGATGAGGGTAATCCCTTGTCTCCGGGCCAGACGCGCTGTAGGGGAGGAGGATCGTGAAGGGAATACCCGACTGCTCGGTGTAGTGCTCTGCGAGGCATTTACTACGACCAGTGGCGGGTGTTGGGCTTCTGAGGGAGCTCGGCGTGAAGGGCTTCGTCGGGGCCGGCTACATTGCCGTAGCTACTAAGGCTACTCATCAGGACGAAGCGCTTGGGCTGCTTCGAGAGACGGCTGGTGCGTGGAGCAGTCGGCGCGTCATACTCGGCATTGACCTCTGCGAACTCCTCCAGGCGGGCGGTCTTCGTGATGCCCGCATTGTGGATGACGTAGTCCCACTGGGGGCCGCCTTCCTCTAAGGGACGGACCGAGTCGAGTGCGCCGAAGAGCTGTTCCTCATCATAGTAGTCGACTTCAAGCAGCTTGACCCCTTGCTTTTCAAGGCGGGTCTTGTCACTGTCTTTACGTACAGCGGCCATACCTCGTAGCCCGCTTCGAGGGCTTGGCGGACAGTGGCTGCCGATGAAGCCAGAGCTCCGGTGATGAGTAGACGCTCCATGGTAATCGTGTCGGTCGTGCGGGCTTAGAAGATGGAGAAGTGCACGTAGCGCTTGGGGTTCTCCTGCAGGTCACGCATGAGACGGTCTGCACTGCCTACGAGGCTGTCGAGGCGATTGTAGAGCGAAGGGTCGTTGAGGAGAAGCCCTGCGGTATTGTCCTTAGCACGGAGCTGCTGGGATACCATCTGGAGCTGAGCCGTCGTCTGCTGCAGGCTGAGCATCAGCGAGTCAAGGCGCATCGAGGAGAGCTGACCGGAGAAGTTCGCAGGGTTCGAGCTCATGTGCCCGACGTTGTCGAGGACGGGGCCAAAGGCTACGGCTCGTGCGGTTCAGCCCAGCCATCATGCCGTGCAGCTGCTGTGTGAGGCATTCAGCCCGTAGAGCATGCTGTCGATGCTCTTGTCGTTGAGCAGGGCGTTCAGACGCTCCAGCGTGTTGGTGATCGTGGGCATCATCCCTGCGATGGCGGGAGGATCTTCTCTCGAGACGGAGGATGAGAGTCCGTCGCCTGCGTCTTGGCTGGCGATGGTGTCCCCTCACTGAGGGTGGGTCTGGCTCTGGGGGATTGATGACGAGCACAAGCTCAGCACTCTAAGGGTTCGACTTGATCTTCAGCTGACTCCCCTACGAGGGATGCGCATATCGTCATCAAGCGCCAGCTCGAGCGTAGCGCCATAGCCACGGCTGTAGTCGAAGGCTACGGAGCGCACGTTGCCCACCTTGAAAGCCACTGGCTTCGACAGGAGCTGCTGCGGAGATGCCGCTGAGGTTGTCGAAGTGGGCATAATAGATCGAGGTCTTCTTAAAGACTTCGATACCCCTTGAGAAGTTGACCCCGATGTAGCCGAGGGCAACAGCGACGATGGCCAGCAGGCCGATCTGTACCCTCTTTCTTTATCTTCATATGTATCTTATTTCTATATATGCTCTGTGATGGGGAACTTAGAGGCGTGTCTTGCCTTGGTAGCGTGCGATATAGGCATCGCGGTAGGTACGGGGGAGGGCCCGGAGCTGCTTCTGTGCTTCGGCCTTCGAGCTCGTGGGAGCGAGTAGATAGATGTACACGCGCCCGACCATTCACGCGCTCTACTGCGGTAGGGAGCTTGCGCAGCGCGCATCCTTCGTGTCGATCTTATCAGGGGCTGGAGAGGAACTGGACGCGGTACGTGATCTCCGAGTCCGAGCTCTTCGCCTCGCCTCCTTCTGCTCTTCTCCTTCTTGCTCTCCGTCGTCTTCTCCTTGCTACGCTCACGACTCTTGTTCATCGCACGCTCGACCTCCGCACGGGGATTGGTGTCCTTGTCTGCGGTAGGCTCTTCGGCGGTCTCGTCGCTGGCTGTAGCGGTCTCTTCCTTCTTCGTCTCAGTGCTATCAGCCTCCTTGCTGTCCTGGGTCTTTGCGCTCTTGCCACGATAGCTGCGGTAGTAAGAGCTGAAGCCCGCAGCGATGGCCGAGGCAGTGACTGCTGGCCTGCTTCGCTGAGCATGAAGGCGGCTTCGTTGGCATTCGAGAGGAAGCCGATCTCGGTGAGGATGCTGGGCATAGCCGACTGGCTCAGTACCCAGAGGATATCTTGACGTACGCCACGGCTGTAGCGTCCAGCGGAGCGGTCATTGGCGCTGGATCTTGTTTGCCAGCTCGATGCTCTTGTTGAAGTAAGCATCTTGCATGAGGTCAAACATAATATAGCTCTCCGTCGACGTCGGATCAAAGCCCTTGTAAGTCGTCTTATGAGTTTGCTCTCGAGGAGCATCGCCTTGTTCTCACGCATCGCCACGCTGAGGGTTGTTGGCGAACTCGCGATCCCCAGCACATAGGGTCTCTGTACCGTGGACGTCCTTCGACGGTGCGCTGTTGACGTGGATGCTGAGCATGAGGGAGGCCTTGTTCTTATGGCAAAGTCTGCACGAGCCTGTAGACCGACGAAGACGTCGGTGCTACGCGTGTAGAGTACACGTACCTCGGGGTGCGTGCGTGGATCTTACTCCCGACGAGCTTGGCTACCGCGAGGGTGATATCCTTCTCCTTGCCACCATTCCCTACGGTACCCGAGTCCTTCCCCCCGTGACCGGCGTCGATGACGACGGTGAAGAGGCGCTGGGCTTGCATCCCGAGGGGAGCAAGAGCGAGACAGAGGAGGAGCGTAAGTATCGAGGCGCGGATGTAGCGTATAGCGTGGATCTCAGCGAGCGGCATATGCTTGGGAGGAGCCGTGTAGGCTCTACGAACAATGATTTATTTAATAACGCAAAGATACAACGCTTTTGTAAAAGGGGCTTGTATCCTCACAGAGGATTATGCGAAGACCCCTCTACCACGCTGGTTGCAGTCGTGGGGAGGGGCCTTCTTCGTTGTGGGCACTCGGTGTGCTCTACTACTATATGAGAGGATGTAGCGCAGGATGAGGAGTGCTGAGACGATGTGAGGGGTGATGGAGACCTGACGCCACTGGCCGCTGAGGGAGCTTGACCAGCGTGTAGGAGATGAGCCCGAGAGCCATCCCTTCGGCGATGTTGTAGGTCAGCACCATCGTCAGTACGGTGATGAAGCTGGGCAGTGCCTCGGAGATATCCATGAGGTCAATATCCTGGATAGAAACTCAGCATCAGCACACCTACCAGCACGAGGGCACCTGTTGTCGCTGCAGAGGGGATGAGCAGGAAGAGGGGCGAGGAGGGAAGAGTGCGAGGATGAAGAGCACAGCGGTAGACAGTGCAGTCATGCCCTGTGCGTCCGCCCTCGGCGATACCTGCACCACTCTCTACGAAGGTCGTCACGGTCGACGTACCGCAGACAGCACCGATGGAGGTGGCCAGAGCGTCAGCCATCATCGCCTGCTTGATGTTCTTCACGTTGCCTTCACTGTCCATCATCTCAGTCTTAGCGGCAGCACCGATGAGCGTACCCACGGTGTTGAAGATATCCATGAAGACCAGAGCGAAGATCGTGAGCGCCATATCCATGTTGAGCAGTGCCTTGAGTCGAACTGCAGGAACGTAGGTGCCAGCGAGCAGGGGTGAGGAGACAGGGGATGAAGCTATCAGGGGATCTGTGTCACGCCGAGAGGGATCCCGATGATCGTGCAGAGGGACGATGCTGTAGAAGAGCGCACCGCGTACACGCAGCGTCATCAGGACACCACTGAGGATGATACCGATGACGGCGAGGATCGCCGTAGAGGTGAAGGGGCCGAGGGCTACGAAGGTAGCTTCGTTGGCGACGATGACCCCTGCATTCTTCAGCCCGATGAAGGCGATGAAGAAGCCGATACCTGCCGAGATAGCGAAGCGGAGGTTCTTCGGGATACAGCGGACGATCTGCTCGCGGATGTTGAAGGCGGTGAGCAGGATGAAGATGATCCCCTTCGACGAGACGGCTGCGAGACCAGCCTGCCAGCTGTAGCCCATGCCCATGACGAGGGTGAAGGCGAAGAAGGCATTGATACCCATGCTGGGAGCCTGGGCGAAGGGCAGCTTAGCTAAGAAGGCGATGAGGAGCGTGCCGACGGCCGATGCCAGGGCGGTAGCGGTGAAGACGGCGCCCTTGTCCATACCTGCAGTGCTGAGGATGTCGGGGTTGACCGCCAGGATATAGCTCATCGTGAGGAAGGGTCGTCAGGCCTGCCAGAAGCTCGGTGCGGAGCTTGTACTTCGTGGGGTCAAAGCCCACAAGACGATAGAGTGCTTGCATTAGAGTGTGCGGGGGCTTAGAAGGTCCACTTGATGGCCAGCGTGGGGTTCACGACGGTCTTGTCCAGTACAGCGAAGTTGCTGCTGATCTCCCATTCGGTACCGATGCTGAGGTTGAACTTGGGGTTGATACCCTCGAACTTATTCAGGTTCACCCAAAGCTGTGGCTCGGTGATGAAGATGATATTGTTCTTGCCCGTGACGAGATGACGGTCGCCCCAGAGGTCAGCGAAGCCCAGGAAGGAGAGCTTACCACCCGCCATGTGCAGGTACCACGTACTCGTCAGCTGGAAGGAGTGGGGTCTATCCTGACGTGCCAGATACTTATACATCGGCGTGAAGGTGAAGCCTGCCTGATAGTCCGCTTGGTTCCACGCGTAGGTCAGACCTGCGAGGTAGGCATTCTTATAGGAGAACTGATTGCTCAGCCCGCCGTCATACTCGATATGCAGGGCCAGAGGGAGCTTGCCGAGGCTGAACTCACGAGAGATCTCCCAGTAGGCTGAGGTGATGCCCTCCGCTGATAGTTCATATCGACGAAGAAGATATTCCCCCAGCTATCGGGGCGGAAGAGCTCCACGGTCGTGGTGAGCTTGGGGCGCTCGGGCTGGTCCTTGCTATAGAGCTGGCGCCCGAAGTCGTAGTGGAGCTGAATGTTTTGTGCTTGTGCTCCGAGGGTAGTCAGGAGGAGTACAAGCGCGATACGATAAAGCTGTCGCATGGATGGATTATTGTGAGAGTTAAGTTAGTGCTTCGTAGTAGGCTCCTCGCGATCCTCCTTGCGCTCGGGGAGGCAGGTTCAGCACTACGGCGATGACAGCCGAGAGCCCGATACCCGAGAGGGAGAAGTTGCCGAAGGAGGTGCGGCACCCCCGATACCCGTGGTGAGGGTGACGGAGATGATGACCACGTTGCGCGACGAGGCGAGGTTCACACGGCTATGCAGGAGGCTCGAGATCCCTGCGCCAGCGATCGTGCCGAAGAGTAGGAGCATGATCCCACCGAGGATAGCCTGGTCGATGCTGCGCGGAGGGCGCTGACCTTCCCGATGAGGGAGAAGAGCACGCCCGTGACGGCTGCGATACGGAAGACCAGCGGGTCGGTGACCTTCGTCAGTGACATGGCGCCCGTGACCTCAGGTAGGGTGGTCACAGGGAGGGCCTCCGACGAGTGAGGGCGAAGAGACAGGCGATACCGTCGCCGAGCATCGTGCGGTGCAGGCCGGGGTCCTTGACGAAGTTCTTCCCTGCCACGTTATTCACACACACGTCACCGATATGCTCGATGACGGGAGCGATAGTCACAGGGATCATAAAGAGGATGGGGGCAAAGGAGAAGTTCTCGGGGAGCGTGATCTTAGGTAGGCTGAGCCAAGAGGCCTCGGCGATGGGCCTTAGATCGACCTCGAAGAAGATGAGGTCAGCGATATAGCCCACGACGATACCGAGGAAGATGGGGATGAGCTTCGTGATCCCTCGGCCGTAGAGCGTGACGATGATCGCCGTAGCAAGCGAGATGACCGCCAGAGCGGTTCGTCGCCGCCATCTTCACGGCGGAGTCCGAGAGGGAGAGTCCGATGAGGCATGATGATGGGGCCGATGACGACCGGAGGAAGAGGCGGGAGATGAAGCGCAGCCCGAAGAGACGGATCAGGAGCGACATCACGAAGTACACGGCACTCACCCCGATACAGCCGAAGACTGCACCGCTGAGTCCGTAGAGCTCTGTGGCTCTGATGATCGGTGCGATGAAGGCGAAGCTACTACCGAGGAAGATAGGTACCTTGCCCTTGGTCACGAGGTGGAAGAGGAGGTGCCGATACCCTGCTGAGAAGAGGGCGGTCGATGGATCGAGTCCGACGAGGATAGGTACGAGGACTGTGGCCCCGAAGGCAACGAATAGGTACTGGGCGCCAGCGATCCCCTTACGCAGGGGGCTGAGCGGGGTGGTGTCAGAGGTCATGCTTTTCTCAAGGGGAGAGTGTGATTACGCTCACAAAAGTAGCTAATCTCTTCGCGATATAGAGTGCCCCAATCATTGATTATGCAAACTCCTCCATAGACCCTCTGGATGCACCTATATGCTCCCCCAAGTGCCTCGTCATTTGCTCCACTTTGGGGAGGAGTGAGGAGTGTAAATGGGAGGTGTGTTATCTTCTTATTCGTGAGTGGATTACGCGGATATAAATCCCCTCCTATACCGGCCCATATATTTAGAGTGCTAAGGTATCGCCTGCCCTGCTCACGATATAACTCTCCGAAGAGATACACAAGCCCTGCCTGTATCGCGAGTATCTCCTCTTATCCAGCGGAGGAAAAAGTGTCCTTCTCGTGAAGAGAAAAAGCGCCTTCACGTAGTGGTTTCCTCTGTCTATGCACGTAGTCTTAAAGACCAGGTATGTCAATCCAAATATCCACGTACGTAGATATTAGAGCCACGTACGTAGCCCAAACTTATCTACCACTCGTCCGCAACTTTTATCCCTACGCGGGGCAACAACCTAATATTGGTTGACTCGTCGACCTATATAGGTTGCGATCCTCCCCCGTAGAGTGCATGTAGCCTCGTCTGGGACAAGGAGGCTTCATCGATATGAAAAGCCCGCACGAAGATGCTGAGGGCATGCTTCGTGCGGGCTGGGATATCGAGCCGTGCGGGGCGGTTGGTTGTCGAGCGTGATGCGCAGGGAGAGACCGTAGCTGCTGGTGGAGATGGGGAAGGAGTAGGCGCTGACGAGTGGTACATTGCGGCTGTACTCGTAGTACGCCTCGAGACCGAGCTGTCGGCTCAGCTCATATTCGGCGCTGAGGCGCAGGCGTCGGTCGATGATCCCTGCGGTAGCTTGGGTGTAGCCCTCCTCGAGACGGCGCAGGAGGGTGAGCGTACGGCGGTGTGCATATTCTCCTCGGAGGGTAAGCCCGTGGGCGGAGGTCGTCGCAGGCTCCTTGCTCGCACGGCGCTTCTTGCAGGGCAGGCGGTGGTGGGACTGATGAGGGTCATGAAGTCGTCGATCTTATAGTGAGGCCGAGGCTTAGCTCACGTGAGAGGGCTTCGATGAGGCTACGCGCCCCGAGGTGCAGGACGGCACCACGGCTTTGACGCCACTGCGCACTCGTCCCGAGACCATTGAGCCACGTCAGGTCGAAGCCCGATGAGGGGAAGAAGTTCTCCTGCAGTGCTACCGACGGGATGTCATAGGCGTAGCTAAAGGCGTGCGCTGCTCATCGCTCCTCCTCCGCCCGCTGTCGTCTCGCTCAAGAGGCCGATGGCATCGGGATCGCTCCCCTGCCAGCCCGCCAGCGACGAGAAGCCCCCGACGGTGTACGTGGCACGGTAGGTGTGGCGTAGGGTCACGCTACGGAAGTGACGCTTGAGGAAGGGCAGCTCGGAGGGCCCCGTGTAGCTTACCGACCAGTTCAGGGAGCATACCGAGGAGGTCGGGTAGGGCGCTCAGCCCCTTGCGCCCCTTCCCCGAGCCGTGCATATAGGCTGCGCGGAAGGCGGGGATAAGGACGGCAGAAGCGTTGCGGTCGATGGTGAGGCCTGTGGCGAGGCTCCCTGCCTCCTCTTGCCAGCGAGCGATGGGCTCTCTTAGGCGGAAAGCATCTCGGCGAAGGTCTCGGAGGTAGCCCTCCTCGGAGCGGAGAGGGGCGAAGAAGCCCTTGAGGCCGATGGTCGTCATCGTGAAGTCCCCGCCGTAGAGTCGGGGGCTACCAGCATACATATATTGTACCTCGGTGCGGTCGGTGCGGGTATGATTGCCCGAGAGCGTGATGGTGAGGTGGCGTAGGGGCTGGAGCGTAGCACGTAGGTCCACCGTGCGGGTGTGGGTGAAGACCCCTGGAGTGAGGGTGCTCGGTCGAGATGAGGAGGTCGCCCCGCTCGGCAAGGCGGTCGATGAAGTCCCACATCAGCTAGCCCGAAGGCAAAAGCCCACGCCGGGGAGAGCGCACCGCCCGAAGAGCCTTGTCCCCCGATAGCTCGGATGGTGGGTAGGAAGCCAGGGAGGAGCGTACTGCGTGTGGAGCGGTAGGTCAGCGATACGTCCTTCACCATAAGGAGGGCGTAGAGGAGGCGGTCAATCAGCTCGTTCCCATCGCTCACACCCTTAGCTTTCTTCCCGCGCCCTTCACTGGTGAGTCATGCCAGCCGTGCCGAAGCGGCGCTCCAGCCGAGCGAGTGCGGGGATATGCTGATAGAGCTGGCGGAGCTGGAGCTGCGTAGTGGACTCGAGTGCGCCCTGCGCCATAAGGGTATGCGCCAGGCGGATGGTCGGGTCGGGGAGTACCGCCCCACGGTCCCACGAATAGGCGCTACTATAAGAGAGCTGCGAGCGGATGAAGGAGAGGGGCGCAATGTCGGCGGTGGGGAGCTGATAGCTGAGGCTCGCCTGCTGAGCGTAGTGGACGGGCGTACCTCGCGGATACTCTGCCCAACGGAATCACGCCACGCACGCCACGCATCGGGCTGGGCTGGCGATTGACCCTGCACGTGGGGCTCTTCGATACGTGCATCGGTGCCGGGAGTTGAAGGCCAGCTGGAGCGAACGGATGGGATTCCAGTTGAGCTGCAGACGGCGGTTCCAGATGAACTGCTGGGCGAAGGTTGCGGGAAGACGCGTGCCCGCTCAGCTCATCGCCGAGGCTACGGAGCTGCTCCTCATCGTAGCGTCGTCATCGAGGTCTCGAGGACAGAGACGGCTGGGTCACAGGGTGAAGGGTGTACTGACGGAGGAAGTCCGCCCACGGGCTGGAGCCCGAAGCCTTAGCAAAGGGGCGTAGTGGACGGAAGGTCGGCGTATAGTCGTAGCGCAGGGCTGCGTGCCAGTCGAGGTGACGGCTGTACTCGATGTCGGAGTCTCTTCGGAGGAGGTGTTGTGCCCGTAGCTGAAGGAGAGGTTCGCCGGGGTCGTAGGGGCATGGGCTCCTCGGAGCGGATGCCGACGGCGACCTTCGAGAGGGCAAGGCCTTGGCTAGCGGCGGTGCGTGAGGGCTGCGAGCACGTGGCTCTTGCGCTCGTGCTCCGTGAGAGGTCGCTGAGGGGCATCGGTGAGCTTCACGTCTTCGTCGAGCGGATTGTACTGCAGGGTCAGCACTTCGTCGCTCACCGTGTAGTAGATGGGAGGTGACCTTCGCCTCAGGGAGGGAGGAGCTGGCCGAGCTCGAGCGTGGAGGCGAACTGGATAGCCCGACGGCTCTCAGAGCGTGCGGCTCATCAGCAGGGGCGTCGATAGCGCCGAAGCCTGCCGAGACGTATTGGGCTCTTGGGCTGGCTTCGCCCAGCTCCGCCAGCTGGAGTGTGCTGTGTAGCTGTCCTGCCCAGCCCTGCTTCCTCGTGGTGGTCGCTGGCGCGAAGCTCGTTGACCCAGACCTCGACACTGCGCGTGAGGCCCGCGCTGTGCGCACGCCGATGACCAGCGCCCGCACGCTGGAGGAGGGATTGCCGAGGACGGTGAGCGTATGGGTGGGATGCTGGCGTCGGGGCGTGAGAAAGGGCGGTAGAGTGAGCGCCACCGAGCCCTGCGGAGAGCGAAGCGTTACGGCTCCGCTTGAGGGAGACGAGGTCTTCTAAAGCTGAGGTCGATGCTATTCTCCTCAGGCCATACACGACGGCGGTCGCTGGGGCTGAGACTGCTGTAGCGTCCTGCGGGAGTGAGCGTGAGCGGTGAGGCTGTACTCATGGTAGTGCTGAGTGTGGTCAGGCCGAGGCGCACGAAGGTGTCATATCCCATCACCCAGCCCGTGGGGTCGCCGAGGAGCGCTTCGGCATGGGCGAAGAGCTGCAGACGGCGGTAGCGACGAAGGTCGTACTGCACACGGCGGTAGACGCCACGGCTCTCGCCTGCGGGGAGATCCTCGAGGCGCAGGGAGAGGGCTTGCTCGTTCTGCTGGAGGCTCTGCCCACGCTGGGCGTCGAGCGAGCGAGAGATGCCTGGGGGAGTGTGTAGCTGACGGGTGTGCGGTCGGAGTGCTCCTCAATGTTGACCGACGTGACGGAGAAGCGGGTGAGGCGCTGGGTGCGGGCTGCCCCTCATCAAGGCTCCCTTCGTGGGTGCGCCAGTCACCTCTCACCAAGCGTAGCGAGGCAAAGCGCAGCTGGGTCTCGTGGTCGAAAGCCCGTGAGGTAGAGGCGCATGAGGCGCACTCCTCAGATCGCTGATGCCACCGATACGGCTGGTGAAGGCTGAGAGAGGACTTTGAACTGATACCACGTCACGGGAGAAGTCCTCCCATCACGGAGCTGGGCCTCGACCCTGCGGCTGCTGGTGATGAAAGCCCCGCCCGCGACAAGATCCTCAGGGCGCAGTGAGATCTTCCACTCCTAGTAGCGGTCGAGCTCATTCATGCTGTAGTCGCCGTTGACATCCTCGGTGTCAGGGGCTCACGGTAGCGGCGGTGCTGTAGCCATCGCCCCCAAGACGCTCCGACGAGTTGCCCTCGGTGCCGTTGAAGTACTTATAGCGCTCGAGGATCGGTAGGCGCTCGGAGTCGTAGTCTGCTCCGCGGTAGTGGTGGAAGTCATCGCCTGCAGGGTCGTGGAGTGGGCTCTGTGGGTCGTCTTGCCAGCGCTGGAGGGTCGTGCTGGAGAGGCGGGAGCGTAGGGGCGCTGAGGAAGGAAGCGTAGCTCGGATGCTGGCGCTCTTCGGCGGACGACAGGCCATTCAGCCCGACGTCCTGCTTCTCGTGCCCCCGCCGCATTGTCGAAGGCATAGCCTGCACTCGGGCGTGTCGGCACGATCCCCCAGGAGTGGAGACCGTAGCCCTAGGCTGAGGCGTCGAGCGGCAGCCACTCTCGTAGAAGCGGCGCTCGTCATGCAGGATGTCCTCCGAGATGTCTCCGAGGTTGATGTATAGGTCGCCACCGCTCCTGCTGGGGGTGTACCCTCGTCGGCATAAGGATCCATGAGCCAGAACTCCACATACTCGACGTTCGCTGCCTCGAAGTCCGTCTGGTCGATCTTGCGCATGATGCCGCCCAGCTCCCACGGGCATCACTGATCTTCCATCGGCGTGAGGCTCGCCGCATTGAGGTTGTATGGGCAAGCTCCTCGGGATAGAAGCTGAGCGAGAAGGTGGGGATATAGCTCAGTGAGGCTGGCATTCACCTCACGATTCAGGGTAAAAGCTCTGCCGTCGGGATATCGCGCACCAGATGTCGGCTCACGAGGCTGAGGTCGCTGCGTATATAGGCAGGGGTGTAGGCACTGCGCTCACGGGTGAAGAGCGGGTCGATGGTGAACCACGCGAGTCGTGCTCTACGCTCTCCGTAGCGCAGGGTAGTCACTGCGCCTATTCCCGCTGGGACGAGCGTCGCGGGTGTGGAGGACAAGCGCCAGGCCTGTGGGCTCATCAGGTCGATGGCGGTATGTGCTGCGTCGAAGTCATCGAGGGTAGCTGCTGCCATCGCTGTACTTACTCTTGTAGTGCCCGGGAGGAGCTGCGCCACCTCTGCCGAGAGGGAGAAGGAGGCGGGCTGTGTGAGGTCGACGAAGGAGGTGATTCAGTAGGCGCGTGAGCTGGGGCGACTTCGTCTGGTAGGAGAGATTGGCGCCCCACATCGTATGTGCGCATACTCTCTTGTCCGAGTGCTGCCTTTGCCGTCAGAGGCATCTCCGAGAGGTGCATCAGGGTGGCGCCGAGGCGGAGGTCCTTAGAGAAGCGGTAGTTGAGGTCGAGGCCGATGAGGGTCTTGCGCTGCTGGCTGAGGGCGTCACCGCCTTGGAGGCTTACCTCGATGGGCGTCTTGGCGTCGATGAGCTGGCGATTGAGGATCTTCACGCGCCCTGCGGTGTAGTCGACGGTGTAGTCCGTACCCTCGGTGAGGTGCGCGCCAGCAGCCGTCACGCGCACCGAGCCAGGGGCGACGTTCACCGTGCCAAGGGAGATCTCCCCTGCTGAGGTGGCACGGTATTCGCCCCGCAGATAGTACTTGTTCTTCTCCGAGCGCTGGGCGGCCTCGACGGCGGTCATCGTGTAGAGCTCGGGGAAGGCATAGCGATCACTCCAGCTCCCGCGCCGAGAGCTGTGGTGAGTGTCGAGCCGAAGGGCTCTGTCGTGGGGAAGAAGACCAGTCCCTTCGCTGGAGCGTATGGTATAGCCCTCCACGAAGTCGAAGTGCCCGTCACTGCGTGCCTCCTGCTGGGCGTCAAGTCGGTCCAGCCCGAGGACGCTGAGGAGCTGCTTGCCCTTCAGCGGGCCATCAGGTAGGGTAGGGCAGGCGCGCCCGTAGCGTCATCGCGGTAGATGACATCGAGCTGGAAGCCCGCACGCTGCAGAGCGGTGATACCTGCGCCAAGGCGATAGACATTGCGCATCATCAGCGGCCACGTCGGAGCCTTTGGCGAGAAGTCCGTGCCCTTGAGGAGCTTGACGAAGAGGAGGGAGGAGGTGCCTTCGGATTGGTCGGCTGCGAACTCCCCACGCGGTGAGACCTTCCCTCGTAGGGTGAACTCATAGGCTACGGCGAGCGCCTCATCGGCGGCGAGTGGCGTCGTGAGGGCTGAGGGTAGCCGAGGGTGCTGTGTAGGGGTGTATTCGCTCGGGGCAAGGCGTCGTGCGCTCTCGATGCGCTCGTAGTCGAGGGCGGGGCGTGGGGCGGGTGGTCCCGAGCTGAGGGCGCTGAGCTGGCGAGAGATGGGGAAGCGGTGAGGGTGGTGTAGAGGCTATTCGCGCCGTTGGAGGGACGGGACTCGTAGGGCTGGTAAGCTGGATGAAGCTGTTGTTGCAGGTGCTGGGGCTCACCGAGGTCAGCGAAGCCAGCGACGTCACGGGCATCATCGAAGCGCCCACGGCGGTTCGTCACCCATACCTCGATGCGGGTGATCTGTATCGAGGAGCGCACGTAGGGCAGGCTCTTGAGCGCATCGTCATACTGAGTGCGGAAGAAGTCCCCGAGGAAGAAGTGGCGCAGGGCGTCGTAGCTCGAGGCGGAGAGCTCGAAGCGCTCGGTCTGCTCGCCCCCACGGCTGGAGGCGCGACGGCTCTCGGTGCGCTGCTGGCTCAGGAGGAGGTCGGCCTCGAGACGCCCCATCTGGAGCTTGGTATGCAGGCCGAAGAGGGCGCCCCCACCACTGATGAGACTATTGCGAGGGCTCATCGAGACGCTCCCCACCTCGATGAGCTTGATGATCGTCCTCCTCACCCTCGAAGGCTAAGCGGAGCTTCTTCGTGTCGAAGTCAAAGGAGGAAGCGGTGTTGTAGTTCAGCCCCGTCTGGAACTTTGTCCCGAGCGAAAGCCTGCACACCAGCCTGGATCTTCTCCTCGAAGTCGAAGTAGGTCTGCTTGCGCGCGCCCTGCGGTAGGGCGGGGTTGTCGGAGCGAGACGGTCTTCCCCCTGCTGAGAGGTCGGCGTGCCCCTGCAGCTTGAGACGCAGGCCGCCAGGAGCCGAAGATGCGGTCGATGACCCCACGGCGTACAGGGCTTGCTTGTCCGCTGGGCTGCTGCTGCGTCGGGGGCGTTGAGGCTGTCCCAGTGGAGCCCTTGACCACGGAGGCTCTGGTAGCGGAGGTATTCGGCGAAGGTATAGGGTAGGGGAGTGCCGAAGGGCTTGCCGTCGAGGAAGGTCGTCAGCAGGTAGCGCTCACTCTTCGGCTCATAGACGAAGCGCGTCTCGAAGGGGAGTAGCGAGGGCAGGGCATCGCCCCCTCGCGGGGAGATGCTGTCAGCTGTGGTGGGAGTATGGGGAGTTGGGCGGCGAGGACAGGGGGACGGCCGTGCCGAGAAGGAGGCTTCCCAGCGGGCGTCGGATGGCCTTGTGACCCGCCACGTACACGTGCCTTAGAGGAGCTTGAGGCTCTGCTTGATGAGTCTCTCGACGCTGATGGTCAGGGTCAGGGCGATGAGCTCGCGTACGACCTTCTGTGCGGAGGCTTCGGGATAGCCCAGCATCTTCAGGGCGCTGACGGCTTCCTGCGGAGTGGTGGTGTCGAGTGGCTGTACCTTCTTGCCGCGGGAGGTCGTCGTGGGGATAGTCGTCGCGGGGCTGGCATCTCCCTCGAGGCGGGAGCTTGCCTCGCAGGTCGACGAGGATACGCTGATGCGGTCTTCAGGCCAATCCCCCTTGATCGCAGCATGAGGCTCGATCTGCCCAGGCGTGATGATGCTCGTCAGCTCGTGCGGGGGTAAAGAACTGAGGATAATGCGGGCGGTATTCGGCCCGACACCTGAGACGGTCATCAGGTGGCGGAAGAGATCTTGCTCAGCCGCCGTGGCGAAGCCGTAGAGCAGGTGAGCATCCTCGCGGATGATCTCGGTGATGAGGATCTTGCCCTCCTTCTGTCCAGAGAGGGGCGGTATGGGGTAGTCAAAGGAGATGGCTACGGGTAGCCCACGCCTGCGCACTCGACGAGGGACGGCGGTGGGGGTGAGCTCGTGAGGCTCCGCGAAGGTAAGCTATCATCGGATATGGGATATTGTCTTGCTGTACTGTCGCTGGCAAAGTTAGGGAAAAGGCGCTATCTCCCCGCTAACCGCCTGTCGTCGGCAGCGCTCCCAGCCTGCAGTGTAATTCCCAGAGGGGCGTGCGACCGAGATGCTTGCGCTTTGATGCAGCTACCCCCAGAGCCATCGGCGTGCAGCCGTTGAGTGGGAGAAAGAAGGCTCTGTGTGTAGGGAGGGTGCAGTCAATATAAAAGCTACTGAGCCATCCTATAGGTCGCTGAGGCTGACCCATATAGGATGCTCTATATGAACCTATATTGCTTGGCTTCGTGACCTATATATAGTTGTTGTTCTGCCTCGGGATAAAAGTTGCAGACGAGTAGCAGAAAAGTTTGGACTACGTACGTGGCTCTAATATCTACGTACGTGGATATTTTGGATTGACGTGCCTGGTCTTTAAGACTACGTACATAGACAGAAGAAAACCACTACGTGAAGGGTGCTTTTTCTTCACGAGAAGGACGCTTTTCCTTCCGCAGAATAAAAGTACGCGCGATGAGGGTGAAAGGGCTTGTGTATCACTTTGGAAGGGTATGTTGGAGAGCTGAGCGCGATGCCTTAGCACAATAGTAGGGGGCAGGACTCGAAGCAACAGTCTCACATGGGTTCACCCTCCCGACCCATATGGTTCGTTTTTCCTCTCCTATTCGTCCCCTATTCTACCAGCGTTGGATGGATGGTGCTTCATCCTTCTCATCGTTTGACCTCTTCCCGCTCTTGCGCGCGTTCATTATATTATATAGAGGGAGAGCGATCAGGGTGGGGTAGTTTGATGGGGTGCGAAAATCTACCGCATCGTGGTGCGCGTTTTGGTATATTCAAGAAAGTGCGTATATTTGCAACCGAGATTAGCGGGATACTTATCTCATAAGCCCTGCTGAATGAGGAGAAGAGCGTCTTCTTCGCACTCGTAGATAACAAGCCAATGTGAGCTCAGCGGTAGAGCACTTCCTTGGTAAGGAAGAGGGTCCCAGGTTCAGAGTCCCGGCATCGGCTCTCGTTGGAGTCGACGTAGTGATACGCACTTAGAATACAACGAGTATTTCTTAAGAATAGATAATTTTTAGTTATGGCTAAAGAAACATTTAACAGATCGAAACCACACGTAAACATTGGTACGATCGGTCACGTCGACCACGGTAAGACGACCCTTACCGCAGCAATCACGACGGTGCTTGCTAAGAAGGGGCTCTCTGAACTCCGTTCTTTCGACTCCATCGACAATGCTCCTGAAGAAAAGGAACGTGGTATCACGATCAACACCTCACACGTTGAGTACGGACGGCTAACCGTCACTACGCTCACGTTGACTGCCCAGGTCACGCTGACTATGTGAAGAACATGGTCACGGGTGCTGCTCAGATGGACGGTGCTATCATCGTAGTTGCTGCTACGGATGGTCCTATGCCCCAGACGCGTGAGCACGTACTTCTGGCTCGTCAGGTAAACGTTCCTCGTCTCGTCATCTTCATGAACAAGTGTGACATGGTTGACGACGAAGAAATGCTCGAACTCGTAGAAATGGATATGCGCGAGCTCTCTCCAGCTACAGAATTCGACGGCGACAACACTCCTGTTATCCGTGGTTCTGCCCTCGGTGGTCTCAATGGTGAGCCTGTCTGGGAAGACAAGATTATGGAGCTTATGGACGCTGTCGACACCTGGATCCCCCTGCCTCCTCGTGACATCGATAAGCCCTTCCTTATGCCTGTCGAAGACGTATTCTCGATCACCGGTCGTGGTACGGTAGCTACGGGTCGTATCGAAACGGGTGTTATCCACACGGGTGATGAAGTTCAGATCATCGGTCTCGGTGCAGAAGGTCTCAAGTCCGTCGTCACGGGTGTTGAAATGTTCCGCAAGATCCTCGACGAAGGTCAGGCTGGTGACAATGTCGGTCTCCTCCTCCGTGGTATCGACAAGAACGAAATCAAGCGTGGTATGGTCATCGCTAAGCCTGGTCAGGTAAAGCCCCACTCTCGCTTCAAGGCTTCTGTCTACGTCCTGAAGAAGGAAGAAGGTGGTCGCCACACTCCTTTCCACAACAAGTATCGTCCTCAGTTCTACATCCGTACGCTCGACGTAACTGGTGAGATTACTCTCCCCGAAGGTGTAGAAATGGTGATGCCTGGTGACAACGTTGAGATCAATGTCGAACTCATCTACCCAGTAGCTTGCAGCGTAGGTCTTCGCTTCGCTATCCGTGAAGGTGGCCGTACGGTAGGTTCAGGTCAGATCACCCGAAAATCCTCGACTAATCATCAGATAGTCCTCAAAGTAAGGGACAGACGAGGCGCCTCGTCCCGTCTGTCCCTTCTTCTACGAGTTTAGCTCAGTTGGTAGAGCACTGGTCTCCCAAAACCAGGTGTCGGGAGTTCGAGTCTCTCAGCCCGTGCTAAATAGAAAACGATAATGAGTTTCATCAAGAAGATAGGAGGCGCGTTTAACGCTTCGTATGTCGAGCTTACACAGAAGGTGTCCTGGCCGTCAAGTTCAGAGCTCACCAATAGTGCCGTGGTGGTGATGGTTGCTTCCCTCATCATCGCTCTGGTCGTTTTTAGGGATGGACAAGACTTTCGAGGCCATCCTTGGTTTTTAGTGTATAGCCGTATCGGAGCCTAAAGCTTCGCTGAGACCCTTCCCATCATGACTGAAGTAGCAGAAAAGAGATTCTATGTGCTCCAGGCCGTCAGCGGCAAGGAGGCCAAGGTGCGTGAGCAGCTGGAGGCTGAGATGAAGAATACTAATCTTGGTCAGTATGTCTCCCAGGTGATCATCCCCTACAGAGAAGATCGTGACCCAGCGTGCTGGTAAGAAGGTCATCAAGGAGCGTCCTTACCTCCCAGGCTATGTGCTCGTGGAGGCCGCATTGCTCGGCGATGTAGCCCACACCCTGCGCAATATGCCTAACGTCATCGGCTTCCTCGGAGCGAACAAGGGTGGAGAACCCGAGCCGCTCAAAGAGAAGCGAAGTGGAGCGCATCCTCGGTCGTGCAGACCAGATGGCTGACTCGAAGGGGTATACGACCTCGAGCTCTACGTGGGCGACGTGGTACGTATCATCGATGGTGCTTTCGCTAACTACGAGGCTACCGTCGAGGAGGTAACCCCCGAGAAGCAGAAGCTTCGCGTGATGGTGAAGATGTTTGGACGTAAGACTCCGCTGGAGCTCAATTATTCGCAAGTGGTCAAGGAGTAAGCTGGTTACGTAGGTGCTCCTTCTCACGTTCTAGTGTGTAACACTTAAGATTCAAGACAATGGCTAAGGAAGTTGCTGGACAACTAAAATTGCAAATTAAAGGTGGGGCTGCAAACCCTCACCTCCCGTGGGACCTGCTCTTGGTGCCAGGGATCAATATAATGGAGTTTTGCAAGCAATTCAATGCCAGAACTCAAGACCAGGCTGGTAAGATCCTCCCCGTAGTGATCACTTACTATGCTGACAAGTCTTTTGATTTCATCGTCAAGACCCCTCCCGTCGCTGTACAGCTCAAGGAAGTCGCAAAAGCTCAAGAGTGGCTCTGCACAGCCTAACCGTAATAAGGTGGCTGAACTGACGTGGGAACAGGTCCGCGCGATTGCTGACAGGATAAGATTGTCGACCTGAACTGCTTCACCCATCGAAGCTGCGATGAAGATCGTCGCTGGGTACGGCTCGCAGTATGGGTATCACTGTAAAGGGCGAATTTCCCGGTAACTAATCAATAGAAAGATGAGTAAACTTACGAAAAAGCAAAAGATCGCTTTTAGCAAGATCGAGCCCGGGAAGATCTATTCACTCCGCGAAGCTTCTGCGCTGGTAAAGGAAATCACCGATACCAAGTTCGATGCTTCTGTTGATGTGGATGTTCGCCTCGGCGTCGATCCTCGCAAGGCAAATCAGATGGTTCGTGGCGTCGTTACCCTCCCCCACGGTACGGGGAAGCAGGTACGTGTGCTTGCGCTCTGTACTCCTGATAAGGAAGCTGAAGCCCAGGCTGCTGGTGCTGACTATGTCGGCCTCGATGAGTACATCGAGAAGATCCGCGGTGGCTGGACTGATATCGACGTCATCATCACCATGCCTGCTATCATGGGTAAGATCGGGGCTCTGGGTCGTGTACTCGGTCCTCGTGGCCTCATGCCAAACCCTAAGAGCGGTACGGTAACCAACGACATCGCTGCTGCTGTCAAGGAAGTGAAGTCTGGTAAGATCGACTTCAAGGTCGACAAGACGGGGATCGTCCATACCTCTATCGGTAAGGTCTCCTTCTCGGCTGATCAGATCTACGACAACGCTAACGAGATCATCACGACGCTCCTCCGCCTCAAGCCATCTGCTGCTAAAGGGTACGTATGTCAAGAGCATCTACCTCTCCAGCACGATGAGCCCAAGTATCAAGATCGATCCTAAGTCAGTAGAAGAATAATAACAGAGGAAGAAATCATGAGAAAGGAAAATAAAGGCACCGTCGTAGAGCAGCTCAAGGGCTACCTCAGCAGGTACCCACACTTCTACCTGACCAACATCGAAGGCCTGGACGCCGCTAAGACTGCTCAGCTCCGTCGTGCTTGTAACAAGGGGGTATCCGTCTGGTAGTAGCTAAGAACACCCTGCTTCGCCGCGCTCTTCCGAGTCCAGAAACAGACTTCGCTGCAATCTACTCAGCCCTCAAGGGGAACACCGCTATCATGTTCACCACGGTAGCTAACGCCCCCGCTAAGATCATCAAGGACTTCGCTAAGGACAAGAAGGAAGAGTCCAAGCTTCGCCTCAAGGCTGCTTATGCTGAGACGGGCTTCTATGGCGCTGACCAGCTCGCTGAACTTGTCGCTATCAAGAGCAAGGAAGAGCTTATCGCAGACGTCGTCGCTCTCCTCCAGTCTCCCATTCGCAACGTCATCTCTGCTCTTGAAAACAAGGGCGAAGGCGAAGCTACCGAAGCTGCTGCTGAATAAGAGGTGTCCTAACTATCCCACAAACAAAAACAACAACAACGAAATAACTAATCGACATGGCAGATATCAAAGCAATTGCCGAACAGCTTGTAAACCTGACGGTAAAGGAAGTAAGCGAACTCGCAGCTATCCTTAAGGACGAGTACGGAATCGAACCAGCAGCTGCAGCTGTTGTCGTAGCTGGCCCCGCTGAAGGCGCTCAGGAAGAAGAAAAGAGCTCCTCGACGTTATCCTCAAGAGCGCTGGCGCTGCTAAGCTCCAGGTAGTAAAGGCTGTTAAGGAACACTGCGGCCTCGGGCTCAAGGAAGCTGAGGACATCGTAGACGCTGCTCCGCTCCTGTTAGGAAGGCGTGAGACAAGGCTACTGCAGAAGCTCTCAAGAAGGCTCTTGAAGAAGCTGGTGCTGAGTAGAACTTAAGTAAGCCCACCTATGGCACCTCTAATCAGGTGATTATGGTTAAGATCCCCCGACGAGGGGGTCTTACTCATTCGTGATCTAAACATTCCCGAACCCCCTTTTTCGCTCAAAGAATCAATAGATGGCTTCAATCCAAAATCAGGGAGAATCAACTTTGCTTCGATAAAGAACCCTCTCGTCTTCCCAGACTTCTTAGAGTGCAGCTGAAGTCCTTCCATGACTTCTTCCAGCTCGACACCACTACGGAGAGCCGTAAGTCTGAGGGCCTATATCGAGTCTTCAATGAGAACTTCCCTATCGCTGATACGCGTAATAACTTTGTTCTCGAATTTTCTCGATTACTATGTCGATCCTCCTAAAGTACACTATCGAGGAATGCCTGAGCCGAGGTCTGACCTATAGCGTCCCCTCAAGGCGAAGCTGAAGCTGTCTGTACCGACCCCGACCACGAGGACTTCAGCACTGTAGTGCAGGGATGTCTTCCTGGGCTACATCCCTATATGACGGAGTCAGGGTACGTTTGTCATCAATGGGGCTGAGCGCGTCGTCGTCTCGCAGCTCCACCGTTCTCCAGGGGTGTTCTTTCGGCACGAGCACACACCAACGGCTCATCAGCTCTACTCGGCACGCATCATTCCTTTCAAGGGCTCTTGGATCGAGTTCGCTACGGACATCAACAATGTCATGTATGCCTACATCGACCGTGAAGAAGCTCCCTGTGACGACCCTGCTGCGTGCTATTGGCTTTGAGTCGGATAAGCAGATCCTCGATCTCTTCGATCTCTCCGAAGAGGTGAAGGTCACGCGCGCTAACCTTGAGAAGCACATCGGTCGCCGCCTTGCTGGCCGCGTCACCAAGACTTATATCGATGACCTCAGCGATGAGGATACGGGTGAAGTCGTCTCCATGGAGCGTATCACCGTCCTCGTGGGAGCGTGAGGCGAGAGATCACTGAAGAACAACATCGACCTGATCCTCGAGTCGAGCAACAGGACGATCCTCCTCCACAAGGAGAAGACCGAGGATTCTCTTGACTTCACGCTGATCTTCAACACCTGCAGAAGGACCCTGTAACTCCGAGCACGACGCCTCTACTATATCTATCGTCAGCTGCGTAATGCAGACCCTGCCGATGAGGGCCAACGCTCGTGAAGTCCTCTCTAACCTCTTCTTCTCCGACAAGCGCTATGACCTCGGTGAAGTAGGGCGCTATCGTATTAACAAGAAGCTCGGTCTCGACATCGATCCCGAGGTACGCGTACTGACCAACGAGGATATCGTGGCCATCATCAAGTACCTCATCGGGCTTGTCAACTCTAAGGAGGTCGTCGACGATATCGACCACCTCTCGAACCGTCGTGTACGTACCGTCGGTGAGCAGCTCTACAATCAGTTCGGTGTCGGTCTGGCTCGTATGGCTCGTACCGTCCGTGAGCGTATGAACGTCCGTGACAACGAAGTCTTCGTGCCCACGGATCTGATCAACGCTAAGGCGCTCTCCTCGGTCGTCAACTCATTCTTCGGTACGAACGCGCTGTCGCAGTTCATGGACCAGACGAACCCTCTGGCCGAAATCACGCACAAGCGCCGTCTCTCGGCTCTCGGTCCTGGCGGTCTCTCTCGTGAGCGTGCTGGCTTCGAGGTCCGTGACGTACACTATACCCACTACGGCCGTCTCTGTCCTATTGAGACGCCTGAAGGACAAACTTATCAGTCTGATCTCTTCGCTCTGTGTTCTGTGCGAAGATCAATGACCTCAGCTTCATCACGACGCCTTACCGCAGCGTCGAGAATGGGAAGGTTGACTTCTCAGATGAGGCTCAAGTACTATACCGCTGAGGAAGAAGAAGACCTCATCGTAGCTCAGGGGAATGCTCCTCTGGATGATGAAGGTAACTTCCTCCGCGACGCTGTCAAGGCACGTAAGGAGGCTGACTTCCCCGTCGTGGCGCCCGCTGAAGTTCAGCTGATGGACGTTGCGCCTACGCAGATCGCCCTCTATCGCTGCTTCGCTCATTTCCCTTCCTGGAGCACGACGATGCTAACCGTGCGCTCATGGGATCGAACATGATGCGTCAGGCTGTACCTCTCCTCCGTCCCGAAGCTCCTATCGTCGGTACGGGTATCGAGGCTCAGCTGGTACGTGACTCCCGTACGCAGATCGTAGCAGAGCGCGCTGGTGAAGTAGTCTTCGTCGACGCTACCTCTATCAAGATCCGCTACGACCGCACGGATGACGAGCTCTTCGTAAGCTTCGAGATCCTATCACGACCTACAGCCTGCCTAAGTTCCGCAAGACGAACCAGAGCACCACGATCGACCTTCGCCCCATCTGCTTCAAGGGGTCAGCGTGTCGAGGCTGGTGATGTCCTCACCGAAGGGTACTCTACCCAGGCCGGTGAGCTCGCTCTCGGTCGTAACGTCCAGGTCGCTTATATGCCTTGGAAGGGTTACAACTATGAGGATGCTATCGTGCTGAACGAACGCCTCGTCCGCGAAGACTTCTTCACCTCTGTCCACGTCGACGAGTACACGCTCGAGGTACGTGAGACGAAGCGCGGTCTTGAAGAGCTTACCAGCGATATCCCCAACGTCAGCGACGACGCTACGAAGAACCTCGATGAGAACGGTATCATCCGTGTCGGGGCTCGCGTCGAGCCAGGTGATATCCTGATCGGTAAGATCACGCCTAAGGGTGAGTCGGATCCCACGCCAGAAGAAAAAGCTCCTCCGTGCGATCTTCGGTGATAAGGCTGGTGACGTGAAGGATGCTTCACTCAAGGCTACGCCCTCACTGCGTGGTGTCATCGTCGATACGAAGCTCTACTCTAAGGCTGCTAAGAAGAATCGCTCCGAGCTGAAGGATGCTGTCCTCGCCCTCGAAGAAGGCAGAGCGCAAGCAGGCTGAGCTCCGTGAGCTCTTCATCGATAAGCTCTTCAAGCTGACCTCAGGCAAGACCTGTAAGAACAGCGTGAAGGACTTCCTCGGTGTCGAGAAGATTCGCAAGGGTGCTAAGTTCACCCGCACTGAGCTCGAGGCTCTGAACTACAACGAGATCATCTTCTCGGGGTGGACGGGCAACGAGCACACGGATAAAGCTCATCACGGAGGTGATCTCCAACTATCTCAAGAAGTCTAAGGAATACAGAGTCGGATCTCCGTCGTAAGAAGCTCGACGAGACTATGGGTGATGAACTGCCCTCCGGTATCATCCAGATGGCCAAGGTCTACATCGCTAAGAAGCGTAAGATCCAGGTCGGTGATAAGATGGCGGGTCGTCACGGTAACAAGGGTATCGTCTCTAAGGTCGTCCGTCAGGAGGATATGCCCTTCCTCGCAGATGGTACGCCTGTCGACCTCTGTCTGAACCCCCTCGGTGTGCCTTCGCGAATGAACCTCGGTCAGATCTTCGAGGGCTGTCCTTGCTTGGGCTGGCCGTCGTCTTGACTCGCAAGTTCGCTACGCCTATCTTCGACGGTGCTTCGCTCGATGATATGCACGCTTGGACGGATAAGGCTGGGCTTCCCCGCAATGGTAAGACCTACCTCTTCGACGGTGGTACGGGTGAGCAGTTCGACCAGCCCGCTACGGTCGGTGTGACCTACTTCCTCAAGCTCGGTCACATGGTCGATGACAAGATGCACGCTCGCTCCATCGGTCCTTACTCGCTCATCACGCAGCAGCCACTCGGTGGTAAGGCTCAGCACGGTGGTCAGCGCTTCGGGGAGATGGAAGTCTGGGCTCTCGAAGCCTTCGGTGCTTCGCACATCCTCCAGGAGATCCTCACCATCAAGTCTGACGACGTCCACGGGCGCTCTAAGGCCTACGAAGCGATCGTCAAGGGTGATCCCATGCCTACGCCTGGTATCCCTGAGTCGCTCAACGTACTGCTCAACGAGCTTAAGGGCTTAGGTCTAAAGCTTCTCCTCGAATAAGATCCGCATTATTTCCCTTTCTATTATGGCTTTCAAGAAAGACAATAAGATAAAGAGCAACTTCTCACAGATCCGGATTTCTCTAGCCTCCCCCGAGGAGATCTTAGAGAACTCCAGCGGTGAAGTGCTGAAGCCCGAGACCGTCAACTACCGTACCTACAAGCCCGAGGCGTGATGGGCTCTTCTGCGAGCGCATCTTCGGTCCCGTCAAGGACTTCGGAGTGCCACTGTGGTAAGTACAAGCGTATTCGCTATCGCGGTATCGTCTGCGACCGATGCGGTGTCGAGGTCACGGAGAAGAAGGTACGCCGTGAGCGGCTATGGGGCATATCAAGCTGGAGGTGCCCATCGCACACGTCTGGTACTTCCGCTCACTCCCCAACAAGATGGGCTACCTCCTTGGTCTCTCCACCAAGAAGCTCGAGTCTATCATCTACTACGAGCGCTATGTCCTCATCCAGGGTGGTGTGCTCCAGTCTCGCATCAATGATGACCTGACAGAAGGAGACCGCCGCTAAGTCGCTCGATAAGGATCCCAATCCTGTCTTCACCGAAGAGCAGTACCTCGACTACCTCGATTACCTCGATCAGGAATATCCAGGTAATGCACAGCTCGAAGACTCCGATCCCGAGAAGTTCATCTGTAAGACGGGTGCTGAGGCGATCTACGACATGCTCGCTCGCCTCGACCTCGATGCTCTGTCCTACGAGAGCTGCGCCACCGCGCCAGCACCGACGGCTCACAGCAGCGTAAGAACGAAGCCCTCAAGCGCCTTCAGGTCGTGAGAGCTTCCGCGCTTCCAAGAATGTCAACCGCCCCGAGTGGATGATCATGAAGGTGCTGCCCGTCATCCCACCCGATCTCCGTCCGCTCGTACCCCTCGATGGGGGACGCTTCGCTACGTCTGACCTCAACGACCTCTATCGTCGTGTGATCATCCGTAACAATCGTCTGAAGCGTATGATCGAGATCAAGGCTCCTGAGGTCATCCTGCGCAACGAAAAGCGCATGCTCCAGGGAGGCTAGTCGACTCACTCTTCGACAACTCGCGTAAGTCAAGCGCTGTACGCTCCGACAGCAACCGTCGCTCAGAGTCCCTCTCCGATAGCCTCAGGAGTAGGCAGGGTCGCTTCCGTCAGAACCTCCTCGGTAAGCGTGTCGACTACTCAGCCCGTTCGGTCATCGTCGTCGGTCCCTGAGCTGAAGATGCACGAGTGCGGTCTGCCTAAAGTACATGGCCGCTGGGCTCTACAAGCCCCTTCGTCATCCGCGAAGCTCATTGAGCGTGGTATCGTCAAGACGGTTAAGAGCGCTAAGGAAGATCGTAGACCGCAAGGATCCTGTCGTATGGGATATCCTCGAGCACGTCATGAAGGGCATCCCGTCCTCCCTGAACCGTGCTCCTACACTTCACCGTCTCGGTATCCAGGCCTTCCAGCCCTAAGATGATCGAGGGTAAGGCTATTCAGCTCCATCCGCTGTCCTGTACCGCCTTCAACGCGGACTTCGACGGTGACCAGATGGCTGTCCACCTCCCTCTCGGCAACGAAGCTATTCTCAGCGCAGATGCTCATGCTCGCTTCGCACAATATTCTCAACCCCGCCAATGGTGCGCCTATCACCGTTCCTTCGCAGGGACATGGTGCTCGGTCTGTACTACATCACCAAGCTCCGTCCAGGTGCTAAGGGTGACGGCTAGCACCTTCTACGGTGTCGAGGAAGCTACCATCGCTTATAACGAAGGTAAGATCGACCTCCACGCTCCTATCAAGGTCTACGTCGACGACGTCAAGGGATGGCGAACCCATCCGTCATATGGTCGACACTCTATAGGGTCGTCTGCTCGTCAACGAGTACGTACCTAAGGAAGTGGGCTACGTCAACGAAGTCCTCGGTAAGAAGAGCCTGCGTGACATCATCGGCCGCGTGATCAAGGGTCTGCGGTGTGGCTATCACGGCACAGTTCCTCGATGATATCAAGAACCTCGGGTACTATATGGCCTTCAAGGGCGGTCTCTCCTTCAACCTCGGTGACGTCATTATCCCCGAAGAGAAGGCTAAGCTCATCGCTGAGGGTTACGAAGCTGTCGAAGAGATTAGTGATGAACTATAGCGGCGGGTTCATTACGAACAACGAGCGCTACAATCAGATCATCGACACGTGGACGCACGTCAATAGCCAGCTTCACGGGTATCCTGATGAAGCACCTGAGCGAAGATAACCAGGGCTTCAACTCCGTCTTCATGATGATGGACTCTGGTGCTCGTGGTTCGAAGGAGCAGATCCGTCAGCTCTCCGGTATCCGTGGTCTGATGGCTAAGCCTCAGAAGAGCGGTAGCGAAGGCGGGCAGATCATTGAGAACCCAATTCTCTCGAACTTCAAGGAGGGCTCTCTCCGTGCTCGAGTACTTCATCTCTACCCACGGTGCTCGTAAGGGTCTTGCCGATACGGCTCTGAAGACGGCTGACGCTGGTTACCTCACGCGTCGTCTCGTAGACGTCTCGCAGGATGTCATCGTCACCGAAGAAGACTGTGGTACGCTCCGTGGTCTCGTGGCTACTGGGCTCACCAAGGAAGACAACGACGACGAAGTAGTAGCTACCCTCTATGAGCGCATCCTCGGTCGTGTCTCTGTACACGACGTGATCCATCCTTCTACGGGTGAAGTCCTCGTCCGCGCTGGCGAAGAGATCCGTGAAGCTGCTGCTGAGCGCATCAGGCATCGCCCATCGAGGCAGGTCGAGATCCGCTCGGTACTCACCTGTGAGTCTAAGAAGGGTGTCTGCGCTAGAGTGCTACGGCCGTAACCTCGCTACGAACATCCTCGTCCAGAAGGGTGAGGGTCGTCAGGGTCATCGCTGCTCAGTCTATCGGTGAGCCTGGTACACAGCTGACGCTCCGTACCTTCCACGTTGGGGGGGTAGCTTCGAACGTCGCTACGCGCAATAGTGTCGCTGCTAAGTACGATGGTATCGTCACCTTCGATGATCTCGCGTGTCGCCGAAGTGGCTTCGAAGATGGTGGCAGAGCCCGTCAACATCGTCGTCAGCCGTATGACCGAGCTGAAGATCTCCGATAAGAATACGAAGATCGTCCTCCGCTCTGTCAAGGTGCCTTACGGTGCTAAGCTCTTCTTTGCTGAAGGTGAAGAGGTCAGAAGGGTCAGACGCTCTTCGAGATTCGACCCTTCAACGCCTCATCATCTCCGAAGTCTCGGGTAAGGTCGTCTTCGATAACCTCATCGAGGCTCTACCTACCGCGTCGAGTCTGACGAAGCTTCGGGTCTGAAGGAAATGATCATCACCGAATCGAAGGACCGTAACGTCGTACCAGGTATCCATATCGAGGACGCCAACGGCAACCTCCTCAAGAGCTAGCAACCTCCCAGTAGGGTGCCCACGTCGTCCAGGAGAACCACTCCGAGATCCACGTCAGAGACGCTCGCTAAGATCCCTCGCTCAATGAGCAAGGCTGGTGACATCACCGGTGGTCTGCCTCGTGTCACGGAGCTCTTCGAAGCACGTAACCCATCCAACCCTGCTGTCGTAGCAGAAGTCGATGGTGTCGTCTCCTTCGGTAAGAGCCTCAAGCGCGGTAACCGTGAGGTCATCGTCACCACCAAGCTCGGCGCTGAGCGTAAGTACCTCGTACCTACCTCTAAGCAGATCCTCGTGCAGGAGGGTGACTCGGTCTACGCTGGTATGCCTCTCTCTGATGGTGCTATCACGCCTACCGATATCCTCGAGATCAAAGGCCCCACGGCTGTCCAGGAACACATCGTCAACGAAGTCCAGGACGTCTACCGCCTGCAGGGTGTGAAGATCAACGACAAGCACTTCGGAGGTCATCGTCCGCCAGATGATGCGCAAGGTGAGATCCTCGATCCAGGGGATACGCTCTTCCTCGAGCAGCAGGTCGTCGATAAGCTTGAGGTCATGGATGAGAACGACCGCCTCTGGGGTAAGGTCGTCGTCGTCGACGCTGGCGACTCGAGACCCTCAGCCCAGGTCAGATCGTCACGCTCCGCAAGCTGCGTGATGAGAACAGCCAGCTGAAGCGCCGCGACCTGCGTACCGTAGAGGTCCGCGAAGCTAAGCCCGCTACGGCTCGCCAGATCCTCCAAGGGGATCACCGCGCTGCTCTGCAGACGAAGAGCTTTTATGTCGGCTGCTTCCTTCCAGGAAACGACGAAGGTCCTCAACGATGCTGCTATCAACGGTAAGGTCGATACGCTCGAAGGCCTCAAGGAGAACGTCATCTGTGGTCACCTCATCCCCGCCGGTACGGGTCTGCGTGAGTACAAGCGTCTCGTGGTCATGCCTGTGAGCGAACACGAACAGGCACTCGCTGCCTCCTCTGGTCTCGACTTCGAAGGCGACGTCAGCATCGCTGGCTAAGCCCTCCTCCCATAATATATCTGCCCCGCCCGCAAGAGCCTTGCTCCCTGCCGGGCGGGTCTCTGCCTACGCTTGTGGGGTGTGTGAGGCAGCGAGACCATTGCGCAAGACCATCTCTTCACAACTTGCACTTTCCTCCTTCGAACTTCTCAACCTAAAGACTCCGATTTCCGAGGACGGAGGTGCGAGTAATGAAAAGGTGGGCTTGCGTGCGTATCTTATATATAGGTGTGCGGTGCATCGGTTGAGCCATATAGGATGGCGAAGAAAGCTATATAGCTTTTGCTTGGATTCCTATAGCTTTGTGGACGATTGACCTCTATTAGGTTGTTGCTCCGCGTAGGATAAAAAGTTGTGGACGAGTGGCAGATAAGTTTGGGCTACGTACGTGGTTCTAATATCTCACGTACGTGGATATTTGGATTTACGTGCCTGGTCTTTAAATCTACGTACATAGATAAAGAAAACCCACTACGTGAAAGGCGCTTTTTCTTCAAGAGAAGGATACTTTTCCTTCGCTGGATAAGAGGAATACGCGACGATAAGGCGAAGGGCTTGTGTGTCTCTTTTCGGAGGCCTATCGGGGAGCTGGGCGTGCGACGCCTAACACAATAAGTGAGGTAGGGACTCTTGTCAACAGTCTCTATATAGGGTTCACTTGCCGTTCTATAGGTCGCGTTACGCAGCGGGGGAGGTAGGAGGAGAAAAAATTTTCATTCGCGATTTGACTTTTGCCCTTAAGCTCGGTCTTTAAGAGTATAGAGATCGATAAACGAGAACGAATGAGTAGACTGCAACCAACAGACGAAGCGCTGACTCGGGTGATTGGAGGAGTCGTTGAGCGATTTCCTGCTGATGCAGTCCTACAATGAGCGTATCTACTGGCATATTCGTCGCCTTGTCGTCGTGCATGAGGATGCCCAAGACGCCAGCCAAGAGACTTAGATTCGCGTCTATCGAGCCCTCAGCAAGCGAGACAAAGAGGCCAGCCTCACGTAGCTGGATCTATACGATCGCGACGGGTGGGGCTCTCCGTTGCATTGAGCGCCGTAAGGAGCCGATGGTAGCCTTTGGAGGACTTAGCTTCCATGTCAGAGGGTTATTAACCTGCAGAACCTCGGTTCTAACTCTCTCTCTTATTAGACTAAACCATTATCTTTGCCATAGTTCTTAAATGATGATGTTAAATCAACTGTTTAGTGATACAAAAGAATAAATATGGGCAATACTTCACGCCTAAATTTATGGCAGATTTTATGGTTTCCTTGCTTTCTGTGTAATAAAGATGAGTATTTTTGGAGCCGTCTGCTGGAGCCGGAGTATTCATTTCTGCTTTAGAGGATGCTGGCATAGTCACTGGACGGCCTATGAGATAGATTCTAGTGTAATTCGGTATGAGAGGACTATCAATGAAAGCTTTGTTAGTGCTATTATTCAGCGGAAATATGATGCCGCAATAGGCAATCCTCCGTATATTAGGTGGAAGAACCTGAAGAGAATTTAAAGCAAGAACTCTCAGAGTCACCCTTATGGATCAATAACTTTTAATGCGCTTTGTGATTACCTTTTTCTTCTTTATTGCGAGAAGTATTGAACTGCTGAAGACTGGTGGAGAACTGGTTTTCATTTGTAGTGACTACTGGATTAATAGTACGAATGGGGAGGCTTTGAGGAGTTCATTCTCAGAATGGAACCATTGATTCTATTTATCACTTCAAAGAGTCTCGAGTTTTTCAGGGTAACCTCCTCTCTTATGGTGTTTAAGTTTATCAAAGGGAAAGAGGCAGGGGTATGTGGATTGCATACGTATATTGGAGGACGAGACTGTAGATGCGGAGAGAATTGTTGATTCGAGAGTAATTATGAGGTATTAGATATACCGTCATTTAAAGTTAGTGATAGGTGGATTCTAGCCACAGCTGAAAACAGCTGACAATTAAAAAGCTAGAGCAATCTTGCTCTTTCACAAAGCAGGGCTTATTCTCTGAAAAGATAGTTGATAGAGTTGGTGATTTCTTCCATATTGGTAATGGACTTGTTTCAGGCTAGATAAAAGCCTTTAACCTTACTCTGCATCAAGATCCACCTTTCTCCGTCGAAGTGGAGAAAACAATCAAAGGTTATAGGCTAAAGATATCATACCTTATCAATTCAAGGTTATATCTACCTATGCTTATATTGAGGATAAAGAACTAACAGAGGATGAACTGCGGAGAAGTATCCAATTATCTCACGCAGCTATTTCTGCAGTAAAGCAGAACCACAACAGCGCTATCAATATGGTCGTTCTATTGATTTTTGGAGTTTCACATTCCCTCGAATAAAAATTGTTTGATTTAGCGCTGCCACGCGAATACTTGTTCCTTGTAAAGATCGTATCTCAAAGCGTAGGTGTTTTTCGCTTCTGCTTGGCTCCTAGTGATGTATATCCATTGCAAGATGTGACAGGATTGCTCCTCAAGGATAATTGTCTAGAGAGTATTGAGTACGTTGTAGCCTATCTTAATTCCCCGCAAGTTTATGATTGGCTTATTCTGAATGGAATTGTTAAGGGGAAGTCGTGGAGTTTCGAGCTCGATTGCAAGTATCCCTTATCGGCGAATCAATTGGGATGATATATCCGAGGTAGAGTTGCATAATCAAGTACTAGGATGGTCCAAAATGGGTTGAATGATGAGCTTCTCTTTCCATAGAAAAGATTAACAGTTTAATTAATAAACTTATATGAGTGTTGATTTGTCTGAGCTTGGCTCTGGTGTTGATAGGGCAAAGCGTTAATAGACCAAATAAAGAGACTCAAAGGGACTCTCTGGTCATGCCGCTGGAGAGCCATTTGAGAAACTTGTATACACCACTTGAAGAAGCTAGATCCTTACATACTTTCAAACAGTATGAGTATCTGAATGATTTTATATCTCCGTAACCTCAGCATATATCTCTGGAGCAAAAGAGGAGCTATTTGACTCCTCACAGCTTTCTTTTTGCTAAGTAGAGAGATAAAGCAACGAGGCATGGTCTCCTTCTTCGGTGTTTGAAGAAAAAGCAGAATGATACAGCGGACATCTTATATTGTGATAATGTAGTTTCATCTTATTGATGTTAAAACACGTAATATTGCAAAAGGATTCCCAAGCCCCAATATTATTTCAGCTTATAAGTTAGCTCAAACTTGCGCTTTAATTATTGACAATGGGAATATGATAATATGAGGGTGTCGTACTATCGGTATAGATTAGGGAGGCCTCTGGGGATAAGCTCGTTTGCCAAAAGGGTTCATACTGTAGATCTATTTTGAGGCTTTACCTCAAGATCTTTATATAAACCGGCTGCTATGCAGATTCAGTTTCATGTAGCAGATCTAGGGCAGTGTTTTCAGGCTCTAGAGAAGAGATGGGCTAGAGCATATATTAAAAAGTTTTTGTGGATAGCGCGTTCCCGGGTTAAAAGGATGCAGGATAAGTTTATTACACCATACCTGAAGTATATGATTGATACAAATCACTAACAACTATTGTGGATAGGGGAGCGTGCACGCGTCTCTTTGTTTTTGTATCTTTGTGCGCTGTTTATCAAAATAGTACCCAGCGAGTCTATGAGGATCGACAGAGTCTTATCGCCCAGTACTGGGAGAGTAGTGTGCGCTTTGCCTGTGTCCCATAGTTATAGGGTAAGGCCACGAGAAGACCTGTCGCTATAAGTAGAATCGCTATTTCGTCGAATCATTAACAACAAGACAGAAGGAATGGACACTTTAAGTTTCAAGACCGTCTCTGCCAACAAGGCGACCGTCACCAAGGAGTGGGTCGTCGTGGACGCAGCAGGAGAGAGCTTGGGTCGTGTATGCTCCAAGATCGCTAAGCTCCTTCGCGGTAAGTACAAGCCCAACTTCACGCCCCACGTAGACTGCGGGGACAACGTGATCGTAATCAACGCCGACAAGGTAGTCCTCACTGGTAGAAGTGGGATGACCGCGTCTATCTTAAGTTCTCTGGCTACCCCGGTGGGCAGCGTCAGTTCAGCCCCGCTTCCTGCAGGCTAAAGGGCTCTGATCGCCTCTTCCGCAAGGTCGTCGAGGTATGCTCCCCTAAGAACCGTCTCGGTGCTGCTATCTGGCTAACCTCTCACGTCTATGACGGCGCAGAGCACAAGCACGAAGCACAGCAGCCTCGTCTCGTCGATCTCTCCAAGCTCAAGTAATATATACCAGGACGTATGGAATTCATCAATGCCATTGGCCGTCGTAAGGCCGCAGTAGCCCGCGTATATGTAGCAGCAGGTAGCGGGAAGATCACGATCAACAAGCGTGATATCGCTGCATTCTTCCCCTCTTCGATCCTCCAGTACATCGTACGCCAGCCTCTGGCTACTCTGGATGTCGTGAGAAGTATGACATCAAGATCAACCTCAAGGGGTGGGGGCTTCAAGGGGACAGAGCGAAGCAGCTCGTCTTGCGATCGCTCGTGCTCTCGTCAAGATCAACGAAGAAGACAAGCCAGCCCTGCGCGCAGAAGGCTTCCTTACTCGCGACTCTCGTGTCGTCGAGCGTAAGAAGCCAGGTCGCCCCAAGGCACGCAAGCGCTTCCAGTTCAGCAAGCGTTAATATCCCTCATCTCAGGCTTGTGGCCTGAGGGATGTTATTTCGCGTTTAGTATCTAAATTGCTTAGAGCTATGGGAGTCTTCTCCCTGGAGTAAGACTTCCGTCCTACCAAGCAGTTGAAAGTAATTCTGTTACACTTTATAGAACGTAAACGAAATCATGTCAAGAGTTTCATTTGACCAACTCATAGAAAGCAGGTGCCCACTTCGGTCACCCTCACCCGTAAGTGGAATGCAGCTGTGGCTCCATACATCTTCATGGAGCGTAACGACATCCACATCATCGACCTTCACAAGACTGTTGTTGAGGTCGACGAAGCAGCAGAAGTCGCCAAAGGGCCCTCGCAAAGGCTGGCAAGAAGATCCTCTTCGTAGCTACGAAGAAGCAGCTCAGGGGCGCTGTCGCTGAGCTGGCTAAGGCTGTAGGTATGCCTTATGTCACGGAGCGCTGGCCCGGTGGTATGCTTACCAACTTCGCTACGATCCGCAAGGCCGTCAAGAAGATGACCGAGATCGATAAGATGACTGCTGATGGTACGTTTGATAACCTCTCCAAGCGAGAAGCTCCAGATCTCTCGTCAGCGTGCTAAGCTCGAGCTTACGCTCGGCCCCTATCGCTGATATGAACAAGCTGCCTAATGCCCTCTTTCGTCGTAGACGTAATGAAGGAGCACATCGCAGTAGCTGAAGCTCAGCGCCTCGGTATCCCTCGTCTTCGCTATTGTGGACACCAATAGCGATCCTCTAATGTCGACTACGTCATCCCTGCTAACGACGACTCTACGGCTGCCGTAGAAGTCATCGTCTCGGCTATCTGTGGCGCTATCTCCGAAGGTCTGCAGGAACGCAAGGCCGAAGGTAAGGGCCAGGAAAAGGGCGAAGGCGAAGGTGGCGCTAAGCTCGTACAGAAGGGTAGCCGTACCCGCCGCAAGGCTGAGGCTACCTCCGAAGAAGCTAAAGCTCTCCGTCTGAGACGACCCTTGTCGACTCTCCCTGACGGAGCGATATACAGTAAGATAAGTCCGAGGATGAGCCGTCTAACCCTGCTCGTCCTCGGGTCTTATCTACCAATCACAAGAACTCTAACTCAATACAAGATACCATCATGAGTAAATTGTTGAAGACATCAGAAGCTCCGCGCCCTCACCGGTGCTGGTCTCACCGATGTTAAGAAGGCTATCGAAGAAGCTGCTGGCGACCTCGACAAGGCTATCGAACTCATCCGTAAGCGTGGTCAGGCTATCGCTGCTAAGCGTGGCGACCACGAAGCCGAAGAAGGCTGCATCCTCGCTGCTCACGAAGGCGACTATGCTGTCATGGTAGGGCGTCAAGTGCGAAACGGACTTCGTCGCTAAGAACGAAGACTTCATCAAGCTTCGTCTCTCTATCCTCGAAGTAGCTAAGGCTAAGAAGGGTGCTTCTAAGGAAGAAACTCTCGCTGCTCCTCTGGCTGACGGCCGTAGCGTACAGGATCACATCACCGAGCGCAGCGGTGTCTCTGGTGAAAAGATGGAGCTCGGTGTATACGAGTTCGTCCAGGGTGCTTTCACGACCTCTCACATCCACCCAGGGAACATGCTCGCTACGATCGTAGCCTTCAACGAAGCTACTGACGCTCAGGTCGCTCGCGACGTGGCTATGCAGATCGCTGCTATGGCTCCCGTCGGCATCACCGAAGAAGACGTCCCCGCTGATGTCAAGGGAGCGTGAGCTCAACTCGCTCGCGAAAAAGGCTCGCGAAGCTGGTAAGCCCGAGAACCTGTCGACCACATCGCACAGGGTGCCCTGAAGAAGTACTACAAGGAAAATACCCTCCTTGATCAGCTCTTCGTCAAGGACAACAAGCTGACCATCGCTCAGTACCTCCAGGCTCAGAGCAAGAGCCTCACGGTGACTGCCTTCAAGCGTGTGACGCTCAAAGCGGAATAATCTCAGTACTACGCTTGCCCGCTTAGGGCAGGTTCATCTGGCCCCTCAACGCTCCCGCGCTAGGGGTCAGTGCTTATCACCTTTTTCCTATACGTTCCGATGCTTCGCTATCGCCTTTACTCGTCGGGCTCTACCTCTGTGCCCTCCCTCATATCGCTGCTGGGATCAATCACTCGTGAATGCCGAGATGTACCTGCGCACGATGCCACCCCACCCTCCCCGCTCACGAAGCGCTCGTTGCCCTGAGTGGGTCATCGAGATCGTGCTGGGTGTGGCTCTTGTCCTTCGCCCGAAGACTCGTCTGCGTGTGTGGGCTGCGTGGGTATTGTCCTCTTGCTTATCGCGGTCTTCCTGCAAATATCCAGACCTATCTCAATATGAAGGCCACGGCGGATCCCCGTCTGACCTTCGCCTTGGTGCGCTCTGCTTCAGCTCCCTCTCATCGCTTGGGCTTGGGCCTCATACGCGCCCGATGCCCCAGCGCCCCAAGAGCCGATAACTCCGCCCTAAGCCGCCCGCCCTGTCCCTCTCCTTTCGCTATGCGCAAGATCACTACACATCGATATGGATGCCTTCTACGCCTCGGTAGAGCAGCACGACCATCCCGAGCTTCGGGGGCTGCCCATTGCCGTGGGCGGAGCGGGAGTCGCGGGTGGTCTGCTGCTAGCTACTGAAGCTCGGCGCTTCGGTGTACGCTCAGCGATGCCCTGGGCGAAGGCACGCAAGCTCTGCCCGCAGCTCATCTTTGTGCCGGTGAACTTCGATCGCTACCGCGAAGTCTCGCGAGCCATTCACGGTATCTTCCACGACTACACCGATATCATCGAGCCGATTTCTCTTGATGAGGCCTTCCTCGACGTGACGGAGAACAAGGTCGCGGAGCCTATGGCCGTAGAGATAGCCCGTGAGATCCGTCGCCCGCATCCGTGAGGAGCTGGGGCATGACGGCTTCGGCGGGTGTGTCGTATAATAAGTTCCTCGCGAAGATTGCCTTCCGACGCGCGCAAGCCCGACGGGCTTGCACGATCCATCCGTCGCAAGCGCTGGACTTCATCGCCGAGCTTCCCGTCGAAGCTCTCTGGGGGTGGGCGTGCTACGGCAGAGCGTAGCCATCTCTTGGGTATCCGCACGGGCGCAGACCTCCGAGAGCGAAGCCTCGAGCAGCTGACCCGCCACTTCGGTAAGGCGGGGCGTGTCTTCTATGACTTCGCTCGTGGGGTGGATGAGCGCCCCGTCATCTACGAATGGCTACGTAAGAGCCTCGGCTGTGAGCGCACCTTCGAGGAGAATAGTGCTGAGCCCTCGTCGCTCAGCCCACCTCGTGAGGTGGTCGAGGAGCTGGACGGACGTCGCAGCGCCGTCAGTTCTCGGGGCGCACGCTCACACTACGGCGAAAGTTCGCCGACTTCTCCGTTCTTCCCGCTCGGCTTCCTTCTCTCGAAGCCTCTTCGCCCAAGCTGCTTCTGCAGCGTGGCTTGGAGCTTCTTCGCGCGCTTGATTATGCAGACCGTCCCCATCCGCCCTTGGGGCTCTCCTCGCATCCGCCCGAGGAGCTCGCCCGATAGGGTGCAGCAATGGCTACCCTTTGCCGAAGACGAGGAGTAGCCAGCTCGCCGATGTACGACTACGGCGAGTGGGGCGTTCTCGCATAGTGGTCCGCCCGTAGGCCACTATGGGTTCAGATGAAGGGACCTGCAGGGGTGGTCTTGCCCGTGGCGGATCGTATGCGGATAGTCGGCTAAGTCGCTCTATACAGGCATGGTGGCGACTGCCGCTATCTGCAGGATATACGCCGATACCCTCCCGGCAGCTGTGCTTGGGAGTCGGCAGTCAGGAGGCGTAAGGTTTTGATAGGGTGGGGGAAGCAAATAAATTAAGCTGGTACCCTGCCTTAGATAAATAATCGTACCTTTGCGAAGGAACCCTACGACAGCGATCGGCTGGAGTAGGGTTCACTATTGTTTTTACTTGCGGTCAAGACCGCGCAAAAATTAGGCTGGAGTCTATGACTCTCAACTACGACTATGGCATATAACTATATGACACAAGCCGGCTATGACAAGCTCATAGCTGAGATCAACGAACTCGAATCAGTTCACCGCCCCGAGATCTCTCGTCAGATCGCCGAGGCACGTGATAGTGGGTGACCTCTCGGAAAATGCCGAGTACGACGCCGCCAAGGAAGCTCAGGGCCTCGAAGGGAAGATCGCTCAGCTCAAGGCACAGGTTGCTAACGCTCGTATCATCGACGAGTCGAAGATCTCTACAGATAGCGTCCAGATCCTGAGCAAGGTCACCATCCGCAATACCAAGACGGGTGCTGAGTTGACCTATACGCTGGTCTCTGACACCGAGGCGAACCTCAAGGAGAAGAAGATCTCCGTCAACACCCCCATTGCTGAAGGGCCCTTATGGGCCGCAAGGTCGAGTGATGTCGTCGAGGTCCAGACGCCTGGTGGCCTCCTGAACTTCGAGATCCTCAATATCTCGATCTAATCTCGTTTTTGCTCCAGTGGCTACGCTCTTCACACGCATCATCGAGGGGAGATCCTTCGTATCGAGTCGCCGAGACGTTGAGTTCTACGCCTCTCGACATCAATCCCGTACAGCCCGGTCACACGCTCGTCGTACTCGCCAGGAGGTCGACTACGTCTTCGATATCGAGGATGACCCGCTTGGGCGCATGATGGTCTTCGCTAAGCAGGTCGCCCGTCAGATCCAGACGGTGACGAAGTGCCGCAAGGTCGCTGTCCTCGTCCTCGGACTTGAGGTCAACCACGCGCACATCCATCTCGTGCCCATCAATGCTGAGGGAGATATTGACTTGAAGAAGAAGCCCAGCTTCCTGCCGAAGAGATGGAGCGTATCGCTCGTGAGCTGCGTGAAGCAGCTCCAGCGAAGTAACACCGATACATATATAATTAAGGAGTAGCATTATGCCCATTGCTATCGTAGGGATAGGCTATGTCGGACTGGTCAGCGCAGCTTGCTTCGCTGACCTCGGTGTAGAAGTCTACTGTGTAGATGTCGATGAGGCGAAGATCCAGCGCCTGCGTGATGGGGAGATACCCATCTATGAGCCGGGTCTGGACGCCTCGTGCGCCGTGGAGTGGAGGCTGGACGCCTGCACTTTCTACCTCTATCGCCGAAGTCCCGCCCCATGTCGAGATTATCTTCAGTGCTGTCGGCACGCCCCCAGACGAAGATGGCTCGGCCGACCTGCGCCACGTCCTCTCCGTAGCTCGTGCTATCGGTGAGGCGATGACGGACTATTGTCTCGTCGTCACCAAGAGCACCGTGCCCGTAGGTACCTCACCTCAAGGTCCGTGAGACGATCGAGGCGGCACAGCGTGAGCGTGGCGTGTCCATTCCTTCGATGTCGCTTCGAACCCTCGAGTTCCTCAGGGCGAGGGCAACGCTATCGAGGACTTCATGCGCCCCGACCGTGTCGTCGTCGGTGTCGATAGCGACCGTGCCCGTGAGCTGATGACGCGCCTCCTACAAGCCCATCCTCCTCGATCAACTTCCGCGTCATCTTCATGGATATCGCCTCGGCAGAGATCACGAGTATGCGGCCAACGCTATGCTCGCTACACGCATCAGCTTTATGAATGAGGTGGCGAACCTCTGCGAAGCCGTCGGTGCCAACGTCTCTATGGTGCGTCAGGGTATCGGTAGTGATGCTCGCATCGGGATAGTTCTCTACTCGGGCTGTGGCTAGGGAGGCTCTTGCTTCCCCAGGATGTGCGCTTTCATCCGCACAGCGAAGGAATATGGCCGTCCTATGCGCGTCCTCGAAGCTGTCGAGGCTGTAAACGAGGCACAGAAGCACGTGCTCTTCGAGAAGTTCTCCGCTACTTCGGTGGTGATCTGAAGGGCGTCGTGTCGCTGTCTGGGGCTTGGCCTTCAAGCCAGAGACGGACGATATGCGTGAGGCGCCTTCGCTCGTCCTTATCAACTCCCTCCTCGAGGCTGGCTGTGAGGTCGCTGTCTGTGATCCCATCGCCATGCCTGAGGCCCACTGCCCCGTCTCGGCGACCGCGTCCGCTACGCACGTGATGTCTATGACTCCGCGCTCGATGTCGATGCGATCTTCCACGTCACCGAATGGAAGGCGTTCCGCATGCCCGCCTGGGAAGTCCTTCGCCGCTCGGTGAAGACCCGCTGCTCATCGACGGGCGCAACGTCTTCGATACTGACCCCCGTTGAGGCCGGCTTCACCCTCCTTCAGATAGGGGCAGTAGCCTGCTCGCCCCGTCCCCTCATGCTGGGTGTCCGTACACCTGACATAGGGGATCTTTTACTCCTCATCCCTTTCCTCCTTCTATTCTCTAAGCAAAGCGGATGATTTCAGTCGATGCCCTCACTGTCGAGATCGGTGGGGCACCCCTCTTCTCAGATATCTCCTTCGTCATCAACCCCCAAGGACCGCATCGCTCTTATGGGGAAGAATGGTGCCGGTAAGAGCACCCTGCTGAAGATCCTCAGCGGTACGCGCGAGGCGACCCGCGGTAAGGTCAACGTCCCCTCGGGTGCAGGTAGCCTACCTTCCCAGCATCTCCTCACCGAAGATGGGCGCACCGTCTTCGAGGAAGCTGAGCAAGCCTTCAGCAATATCCATCAGATGGCAGCCCGTATGGAGGAGCTCAACGAGGCTCTAATACCCGCACCGACCACGATAGCCCTGAGTATATGGCGATCATCGAGGAGGTGTCTGCACTGGGAGAAGTACTACGCTATTGAAGAGATCAACTCACGACAAGGCTGATCGAGCTGACGCTCCTCGGTCTTGGCTTCAGCGAAGCGACTTCACGAGACAGACGAGCGAGTTCAGTGGGGGCTGGCGTATGCGTATCGAGCTGGCGAAGCTCCTCCTGCAGAAGCCCGACGTCCTTCTCCTCGACGAGCCGACGAACCACCCGACATCGAGTCGATCCAGTGGCTCGAGGACTTCCTCATCGAGACTGGGCAGACGGTCGTCGTCATCAGCCACGACCGTGCCTTCGTCGACCATATCACCACGCGCACCCTCGAGATCACGATGGGCCGCCTCTACGACCTAGGGGTGAACTATCCGAGTACCAGCGCCTGCGTGCAGAGCGTCGCGAGCAGCAGATGAAGGCCTATCGAGGAGCAGCAGAAGTTCATCGCCGAGACGACCGACTTCATCGAGCGCTTCAAGGGCACGTACTCCAAGACCAACCAGGTGCAGAGCCGTGTGCGTATGCTTGAGAAGCTCGAGCTGGTCGAGGTCGATGAGATCGATACCTCCACTATCCGCCTGCGCTTCCCACCCGCCCCACGCTCGGGCAACTATCCCCGTGCAGATGGAGGGCGTCGGCAAGGCCTTTGGCGACAAGCGCATCTTCTGATGTCAACCTGATGATTGAGCGCGACGACAAGATTGCCTTCGTCGGGAAGAACGGGGAAGGGAAGAGTACCTCGTGCGCTGCATCATGAAGGAGCTGGAGCACGAAGGTGTCCTCACGCTCGGCCATAACGTGCGGATCGGCTACTTGCCCAGAATCAGGCGGCCATCGAGGATGAGACGCGTACCGTCTTCCAGACTATCGACGATGTAGCCGAGGGCGAGATCCGCACGAAGATCAAGGATCTCCTCGGCGCCTTTTATGTTCGGTGGCGAAGCTTCGACGAAGAAGGTCAAGGTCCTCAGCGGTGGTGAGCGCACGCGCTTGGCCCTGCTCAAGCTCCTCCTCGAGCCCTACAACCTGCTGATCCTCGACGAACCGACGAACCACCTCGACATGAAGACGAAGGAAGTCCTCAGCAAGCCCCTCCTCAACTATGATGGCACGCTCTATCCTCGTCTCCACGACCGTGACTTCCTCGATGGCCTCGTGAGTAAGGTCTATGAGTTCGGTGGCGGGAAGGTCACCGAGCATCTCGAAGGCATCTACGAGTTCATGCAGCGCAAGAAGCTCGAGAACCTCAAGGAGCTGGAGCGCTCCGCCTCCCTAATCTCTCCTTCATATATAAGGTAGAATCACGCCGTCCGCCTATCCCTCTGTGGGTAGGCGGACGGCGCTTTTATTGGGTAGTGAAAATCGACCAGTACTGGTCGGCGGTCGGAGCAGTACTGGTCACACGGCGAAGTAGTACTGGTCACTAATAGCAATCAGTACTGGTTGTAGTGGCGACCAGTACTGGTTGCTTTCTTCTCTTCGGAGTGTAGGGTGGTGTGAAGCTATATGGATCGGCGGGGCGAACCATATAGGTCACGAAAGCAATCATATAGGTCGCAGCACCGACCCATATAGGTTCGCCCACCCGACCAATATAGGGTTGATGGCACCCTCTTCTATATGTATTCAGAAGGAGTAGGGTAGTAAGTGGTGGCTGTCCCCATCCCGCTCGCCGTTTATCCCAGCTAAATGCTACGCCTCCCTACTGCCCTCTTACCTCTACTTGAGGGTGTGCTGCACTCCAATAGTTGTTTGTGATCAAACGACTATTGGTTTGAGTGCGAACCACTACTTGGTTTTGCCCCTCGAATAAGCAGTGGTTGCATTCAAACCACTACTGCTTCACCCGCGAATGACTATTGGTTTGCACCACGTCCCCATATCGGCACACAGCTGCCACCAGCCATCTTTCCCCTTTCATTCTCCCCATCAGCGCACCTCTTCGCTCAACTCATCCTTCTTCTCCCAGAAAAGCACCCTATCTTCCCCAAGCGAATGAATTTTGCCCCTTGTAACTCTCTTGCTTATGGGGAAAATGAATCAACATGGGTGTTATTGAGAAATATTTTGCGTGAAGATTTGGTTTGTATTTAGTTTTTGCTCTATCTTTGCAACCGCAAACGAGAAACGAACCGCCTCGAAGAAGAGCTGACCCGAGCGAGGGTAGCTGAGGAAGGGAAGACAGACGTTAGCGACGACGATATAAGTAAGGCGACTTACTTATGATTGACTTAAAAGAGGTGTCACAAGGTTCACACCAGCGGCCTCTTAGCGATCATTGACATACTTGATAAAACAAACGAGAAAAACAACGTAGAGCATATATAATAAGTTAGTATACAACCTGCGTGCTTTCTGATAGTATTAGAAGTACGTTAGGCGCAAAAACAGATAAGGGCAGACGGTGGATGCCTTGGCTCTCGGAGGCGAAGAAGGACGTGATAAGCTGCGATAAGCTACGGGGATCGGCACATACGATTTGATCCGTAGATTTCCGAATGGGGCAACCCGGTACATTGAAGATGTGTCACACTGCAGAGCAGTGAGCGAACGTGGGGAACTGAAACATCTAAGTACCCATAGGAGAAGAAAACAAAGTGATTCCCTTAGTAGTGGCGAGCGAACGGGAACAGCCCAAACCAGTTTTGTTTCGGCAAAACTGGGGTTGTAGGACCTCGACATAGGAAGACAAGATTAGGAGAACGGTCTGGAAAGGCCGGCCATAGAACATGAGAGCTGTGTATCCGAAAATCTTCGTTGGACTTAGAGGTATCCTGAGTAGCGCGGGGACACGTGAAATCCTGTGTGAATCTGCAGGAGCCCATCCCGTAAGGCTAAATACTCCCTGAGAGACCGATAGTGAACCAGTACCGTGAGGGAAAAGGTGAAAAGAACCTCGAACAGAGGAGTGCAATAGATCCTGAACCCGTCTGCCTAGCAAGCGGTAGGAGCAGCCGAGCCATGACTGCGTGCCTTTGCATAATGAACTCATGAGTTACTTTTCTCTGGCAAGGTTAAGTGATGAAGAGTCACGTGAGCCGAAGCGAAAGCGAGTCTGAATAGGGCGATTTGGTCAGAGGGAGTAGACGCGAAACCAAGTGATCTACCCTTGGTCAGGTTGAAGGTTGGGTAAACCAACTGAGGACCGCACCGGTAAGCGCTGAAAAGCTTTCGGATGAACTGAGGGTAGGGGGTGAAAGGCTAATCAAACTTGGAGATAGCTCGTACCCCCGAAATGCATTTAGGGTGCAGCCTGTGGAGTTTCTTACGTGAGGTAGAGCGACTGATTGGATGCGAGGCTTTCACCGGCTATCAAGTCCAGACAAACCCGAATGCACGTTAAGTAAGATCCACGGAGTGAGGGCATGGGTGCTAAGGTCCATGTCCGAGAGGAGAAGAATCCAGACCATCGGCTAAGGTCCCGAAATCATAGCTAAGTTGACCAAACGAAGTCAGAGTGCGAAGACAGCTAGGATGTTGGCTTGGGAAGCAGCCATTCATTTAAAGAGTGCGTAACAGCTCACTAGTCGAGTGCTTTGGCGTGGATAATAATCGGGCATAAGCTATTTACCGAAGCTGTGGGATGTAAACATCGGTAGGGGAGCATTCTAGCGGCGCAGAAGGTGAGAGGACAACTCTTGCTGGAGCTTCTAGAAAAGCAAATGTAGGTATAAGTAACGATAAAGGAGGTGAGAAACCTCCTCGCCGAAAGACTAAGGTTCCTGATCAACGCTAATCGGATCAGGGTTAGTCGAGCCTAAGGGCACGAACGGCGGACCTGATGGAAGAACCGGTTAATATTCCGGTACCAATTATGTGAGCGATGGGAGACGGAGATGTGACGATCCTGCCAACTGACGGAATAGTTGGTTGAAGGGTGTAGGAGTTGATCTGAGTAGGCAAAATCCGCTCGGAGATCCGAACTGACAGTACTCTGAGTGCTTGCACAAGGAGATATGGACAACTGTAACGGTGCTCCCAAGAAAATCCGCTACATATTGCATGATTACCCGTACCATAAACCGACACAGGTGGTTGGGTTGAGTATACTAAAGCGCTCGAGTGATTCGCGGTTAAGGAACCAGGCAAAATAGTCCTGTAACTTCGGAATAAAGGACGCTCACAGTGAAGGCTGTGAGCCGCAGAGAATAGACCCAGGCGACTGTTTAACAAAAACACATGGCTATGCTAAATCGAAAGATACTGTATATAGCCTGACACCCTGCCCGGTGCTGGAAGGTTAAGAGGAGATGTCATCGCAAGAGAAGCATTGAATTGAAGCCCTCAGTAAAACGGCGGCCGTAACTATAACGGTCCTACAGGTAGCGAAATTCCTTTGTCGGGTAAGTTCCGACCCTGCACGAATGGTGTAACGATCTGGGTACTGTCTCAACCGCGAGCTCGGTGAAATTGTAGTATCGGTGAAGATGCCGATTACCCGCAACGGGACGAAAAGACCCGTGAACCTTTACTATAGCTTTGCATTGGATTTGGGTAACAAATGTGTAGGATAGGCTGAGACTAAGAAGCGGGTACGCCAGTATTCGTGGAGTCGCCGTTGAAATACTACTCTTTTTGTTATTTGGGTTCTAACTGCGGATGCGAGGACATTGCATGGTGGGTAGTTTGATCTAGTGGTCGCCTCCAAAAGTGTAACTGGAGGCTAAAGTACCTCAGACCGATTGGTAACCGGTCGTGAGTGTAATGGCACAAGGGTGCTTGACTGGGGAGAACTAACAGTCGCACAGGTAAGACTAGAGCATAGTGATCCGGTGGTTCCGTATGGAAGGGCCATCGCTCAAGCGAGGATAAAAAGGTACCCGGGGATAACAGGCTGATCGCTCCCAAGAGCTCATATCGACGGAGCGGTTTGGCACCTCGATGTCGGCTCGTCACATCCTGGGGCTGGAGAAGGTCCCAGGTTGGGCTGTTCGCCCATTGAAGTGGCACGCGAGCTGGGTTCAGAAACGTCGTGAGACAGTTCGGTCTCTATCTGTTGTGGGCGTTTGAGTTTTGAGGGGCCTGACACTAGGTACAGAGAGGACCGTGTTGGGACGAGACCGCTGGTTTTTATCGGTTATGCCGCCAGGCGTATTGCCGAGTAGCTACTGTTCGGTTGAGATAAGTGCTGAAAGCTGTCTCAAAGCCTGGGCTTGCCTCAAGATTAGATCTCATTAAAAGGGTGGTTATAGACGATGACCTTGATAGGCTACAGGTGTAAAGGCGGTGACGTCACAGCCGAGTAGTACTAATTGCCCGAAAGTTTTTGCCAAGAGGTTGTATACCGACTTAGCGATACGTGAGTGAGTATCGTGCGTTTTTATCAAGTCAATGATTGTCTAAACATAGAGATATTTAGGTGGTTATAACGTTGGGTTCCACCTCTTCCATTCCGAACAGAGATTAAGCCCAATCGTGCCGATGGTACTGCGTTTTGTGGGAGAGTAGGTAGCCGCCATTTTTAAGAGATGGGGTGATGGAGTGAAAGCTCGTCACCCTATCGTCGTTTATATGACTACCCATTTGATCCTTTGTTTGTGTATGACAAAGAAGATACTCCTTTTCTCTATGCTTCTTGTGCTCGGCTTTGCTACGAGCTGTAAGGAGGATATGCTCAACCGACGCTCGAGCTTGCGCTGCTAGTACCCGAGACGCCAGGGACGCCTGAAACCCCAACGGATCCTACGAATCCCTACGCCTCCGGTATCGCCTCGCAGAGCCCACGCCTCGGTGCCCTAAGCCTTCGGACTCATCGTACATCGCTACGCGTGGTCGTAGAGCCTATCAAGAGGAAGACAGAGAGATGCTGAGTAGCTGAAGATCGAAGACTTTAGCTTGGCGTGGTAATAAGGATGCCATCAAAGCTCGCTAGACCTCCTTGCCCTTTCGTGACCTTCAAGGCCTCTGACCTCGATGGCAAGCCTTACACGCTGACGGCAGAAGACCTGAAGCTGCTGGAGCTGGTGGATATGAAGTACACGAAGAGCATGGCTCTTATAATGATTACATCGCCTTCAGGTTCGCTACAATCACTATCTCGGGGACGTCGTCCTGCGTATCCCCTGTCTCTCGCCGTGACTACTTCATGCAGAAGTTCGGGGTGAATAAGGACTTTGCTCCGCAGTACTACCTCGGTGGGATTGCCCATCTCTTCCCGCCAGTGCTGGGGAGATCCTGAAGGGGTATGATCGTGGAAGTATGCCGTAGTACTTACGGATGCGCGTGCCGACCACTCGAATAATAACCTTTCGTTCCCGTGGTCTGGGTACATCTCTTGTAGACACGGGTATGGAGGATCCGTCGTGGTACTTGACTTCGAGGCTAAGGGCTCAAGCCCTCTCAGCACTCGAGGGCAGCTTACCTTCGTTACCTCTGGGGAGCTCAATGAGCGCATGAGAGATCGACTGAAGAAGATCCAGAAGAGTAAGACGATCACGGATGCTGTCGTCCCTGCAGCTGCTGCAAAAGCAATCCCAATTACTGGATCAGCTCGCCGTCCAGGCATCCAGAATACCTACGGCGGTGAACTGCAGTGGGACGGTCATACACAGTAGAGTGTGCTCTCTGGCGGGCATGATACCCGTGATATCTACCTCGAGGATGCGCGCTTTGCGATCAACTCGGCTCGCTATGATAAGTCTGCTGGTACCGTGACGCTTTGGTGTCGAGCTCATCGCAGCCAATGGAATCGCTGTCAGTGGTGTGACGACGACGCTGGTTGTTCGCTCTGTAAACCTCTAAGCTTTCGGTCTTAGATAGCGAAATCAGAAAGCTCGCTCCGACAAGCCCTGCTTGTCGGAGCGAGCCTATTTAATAGGGTGGGAGGGAGTGCCTCGCCTTGCGCTTCTGGGCGGGTGGATATGAGGCGGAGGTATGGTGGAATATCTGGCTCGTTGTGGGCTGCTTGTTATTCACAAAACTATTCTCTACCTTTGGTACATGATCTCAGGGGCTCTATGCTTCCGATCTATAGCAAACGCAATATGAACAAACAAACCTCCCACGACAACTCTCTAGCTCCTGGAGCTCTCGGTAATCCCACCTACGCCCTCATTGGGTTGGCACTCCACGGCACCCTTAGAGCTCGAGCAGTCCTCTCCTTCACCCGACACACCGACAGACGCTCACTCGGCCACATACCCCTTTCCCCGCTTCGGCGGGACACCACCACGCACACGCAAAGGCTCCTCCCGATCCTCACTAAGGGTCGTACACGCATCATCCAGCCTTTGTCCCACTCATACGTCTCATACGCTCCCAGAGTCCCCTCCCGAGGTGTCTCAGGGATGCAGTCCTACCATTACGCACATTCCCAGAGGGCACCTCGTGTACCCTCTCGACACCACATTAACGCAACTACAATTATGAGACTCCATATCAAGTATCTCTTGGGCTGCTTGGCGCTTCTTCCTCCTCCCCGCATGTAAGGGGGAAAGTGACGTCGAAGAAGCTACCCTTGATCTCTCGGCTCAGAGTGTGACCTTCACCAAGGATGGCGGCGAGCAGACGCTTACCGTCTCGACCAACAAGGACAGCTGGTCAGCCTTCACCACCGAACGCTCTTGGCTCACCGTAGAGCAGCAGGGAATACCCTCAAGGTCAAGGCTACGGCCAATGACCGCGGCATGGATCGTGCTGCTTCCGTAGTAGTCAACGCTGGCGGCATGGCGCGTCGTAGATGTCAAGCAGAGCGCTGCTGGCGTCATCCTCGATGCAGACGCTACTTCGCTCGCTCTTCCCTGCTGCCGAGAAACGAAGCTCGCTATCTCCAGCAACGGTGGGCTAGTCAGGCTGAGCTTAGCTTCGGCTGTTGACTGGCTGACGATCGACAAGGTCACTCTACGGCTATCGTCCTCACCGCTAAGGAAAGCACGGAAGGTCAAGCGTAGCGTCAAGGTCACTCTCACCGTAGAGTACCGTCATCAAAGAAATCGAAGTCACTCAAGAAGGGATCATGTCACGATACTTCCCTATCTGAAGTTCCCCTACTCTCGCTGAAGTGATCCGCTACGAAAAGACTCGTGGCAATGAACTGATCAAGCTCCCTGACGGCCTCTTCAACACGACGCTCTACCGCTTCGCTACGCAGAGTAAGATCATGCCCTTCATGCAGTATGAATTCAGCAGCTGAAACGGCTGCCGGATTTTCTTCTGCCTCTACGCTCTGCTGTGATGTGACTCTGGTCAAGGACAACGCCGACTATGATGCCTTCCTCCAGGAAAATGGCTTCGAAACGAAGGAAGTTGGTAAGGATGAGCAAGTCCGTCACTTATACCAATGAGAAGCTGTACATGCGGGATCCAGGTAGCCTTCCAGACAGGTGGTGCTATCATTACGGCAAAGTATGCTCCTAAGCAGGATAAGGACTATGCTACCTTTCAAGACGCTGCCTATGACGCATCAGACCGAGATGATGAGCAATCCCGAACTCCAAGATCACAAGGGTAAGAAGAAGGATGACATCCGTAAGCAGGGAAGAAGCTTGCTCTAAGCGCGATGAATCCATCACGCAGGACAACTACGACCGCTTCATCACGGGTACCAGCTTCGAAGAAGAAATCTATCGCGGTTACTTCTACATCCGTCCTTCTAAGGAAGATAAGATCGAGAAAACGAGCCCTACATCGACTATATGCACGGTGACAGGCTGTCTACCTAACATTGAGCTGGCATTCTGGAAGGATGCTATCGGTCGCTATGCTCTGACGAGAGGAAGTGCTTGCTCTTCAAGGATGCTGGTTGCTACCTCCGTCCTATAGGCAACAAGGGTTACCATGCCTTCTACAACAAGGATAAGATGCGAGGCTTACGTCATGCGTGTTGCTTTCGATAAGGGCAAGCCCATCATCGAAATGCGGTCCTTCTACGAAAAGATCGAGGCTGGTGGCGCTAGCTCTATCGCTACGCTCTCCAACTACGGACGTAACATCCGCGCTCAGAAGAGCTCACGACGAAGGCATCCGCCGTCTCGAACGCCGCATCTTAGCTTCCTCTCTTCCGCTAAGGTGGCGGTCGCTCCCCTCTAAGAGGATAGGGTGCCCGTGATATGCTCCGGGCACCCTGCCTCCTGAGACGCACGCTTCCTTCTCACCACGACACATCACACACTCCCTCAGGTGAGATCAGCCCGACCTTACCGCCTCGCCTTGGGCTCACCATCCCCCACACACACAGACACATTATGAAATCGTATCTCAAAGGCACTCTCAGCTGCTTGGGTGCTCCTCCTATTGCCAGCCTGTCAGAACGAAAGTGACGTCGAGGCTACGTTGATGTCTCCACGCAGCTCATGACCTTCACTAAAGATGGTGGCGAGACAGACGCTCACCGTCCAAGACGAACAAGGACACGTGGACTGCCTTCACCACCCAGGAATCTGGCTCACCTCACAGGGAGGGCAATGCGCTCAGGTCAAGGCCAGCGCCAACGAGCGTGGTGTCGACCGCTCCGCTTCGATCATCGTCAATGCCGGTGGTGCACAGCGCCGTGTCGCCGTCACGCAGAGTGCAGCTGACGGCCTCATCGAGATGACGGATACCTCCGTGCTCTTCCCCAAGGCTGGTGCCACGAGAGGTCACCTTCTCGCAGCGAGCGAGTGCCGTCAAGGCCGAGCTGGCTACCCCAGCAGACTGGCTCACCATCGACCGCGTCGCTGATGGCAGCATCGTCCTCACTGCGAAGGAAAAGCCCCGAGAAGTATCGTCGCCGTGTGAAGGTCCTTCTGACCGTCGGCACGACCCTCACCGAAAATCGAAGCTATCCAGGAGCTCTGACAGTACGTCCTGCCTATCCTGAAGTTCCCGCTTCGCTGGCTACCGTGATGAGCGAAGAAATGGCTCGTGGTAACGCGCTTATCCAGCTCCCCTGATGGCCTCTTCAATACGACCTCTTACCGCGTGGCTACGCGCGAGTGAAGCGATGCCCTTCATCCAGTATGAGTTCCACTGACCCCAGCGCTCCAGGGCTTCAAGTCTGCTATGCTCTATCTGTGCCGATAGCATGCTCGTCAGGACAATCCTGAGTTCATGGCCTTGTCAGGAACAGGCTTCGATGTCCCTACGATCTCTAAGGACGGTAGGACCACGACCCACACCAGCGAAAGCCTCTGGCTCCAGATCGAGGTGACGATCCAGCCTAAGGTGCTGTCATCACCGACCCTATCGCCCCACGCAGCGCAAGTCCCACAAGACCTTCGACGTCATGCCTCTGGCCGAGCAACTCAAGCTCCTCAGCAGCCGTGAGCTGGATATCATGAAGGCTAAGCGCGCTGAGATCCGCAAGCAGGAAGCTGAATGGGGTTCTGAATGGGCTGAGCCACACGATCGTAAGTACTCGACCGCTTCATGGTGACGAAGGCCTTCGACGGTGAGTTCGCTCGTGGCTACTTCTATATCGTCGCTGACAAGTACAAGAAGATCCCGAGATGATCCATACGTGGATGCTGCTCAAGGGGATTCAGGCCATCTACCACAATACTGAGCTGGCCTTCATGGCGTGACTACGCTGGCGACTTCCACCTCTCCAATGAGGTCATCAAGCTCCTCGAAGACAACGGCTATACCTTCCTGCAGAATCTCGAAGGCTATAGTAAGGCTTACAACAAGGAGAAGAAGCTCGCCTTCATCTTCACTGTACCTAAAGCAGACCTGCAAGGCCGCTACATCCTCGAGATCCAAGCCACCTACGCTGACCGTGGTAACAAGTCCGCTACCCTCTCAGTGGCTACCTCTCCGACTATCCCAGCTACCTGCGCGCCCTACGTGCTCAGCAGGCTGAGGATCGTGCCTTCGCGCCCAGCTGAAGGCTATCTTCGAGCACTAATCTTCCCGTGTACCACACCACACGGATAGGGCGTTCGGGCTTCGGCCAGGGCGCCCTATTTCTGTTTCTTCACGAGTGGGGTAGTGCGAACTCATATGGGTCGCTGCGACGACCAATATGAGTACGAGTGTAGAGCTATATGGGATGGCGAAGAAAGCTATAGCTTTGTGAAGTGACCTATATTGGGTTGTTGCTCCGCGTAGGGATAAAAGTTATGGACGAGTGGTAGATAAGTTTGGACTATGTACGTGGCTCTAATATCTACGTACGTGGATATTTGGATTTACGTGCCTAGTCTTTAAGACTACGATGCGTAGACAGAGGAAAACCACTACGTGAAGGCGCTTTTTCCTTCACGAGAAGGACACTTTTTCCTCCGCTGGATAAGATGAATATGTCGCGATAAATCGAGGCCCGTAGTCTCCTCGGAGAGGAATATCAGGGGAGCTGGGCGCACGATACCTTAGCACTCTAAATAGAGGTCAGGACTCGCGGTAACAGTCTCTATATAGGTCTGTGAGCTGACTAATATAGGTTGGATTTGGGCTCCTCTATAGGATGCTTCTCGTGATGTGCTAAGTCGCTCGGAATGTATGGGGTGTGATGTCGGGGTGGAGGTGGCATCTGTGATGAGAATTTCCCCTTGAGAAGGTGCGGTGTATGACAGTAAAGTGTAAAGGCTAACTTTATGCTCATTAGTATTGATGTTACCGAAACAAATCTCTAACTTTGACCCATGGTTGAGGCTACAAAGCCTCTACAAATACAGAACACTCATGATCGAATCATCAACCTCAGATATGCCCTGGGCTGCTGAGGCTCACGAAGAATCCCTTCAACTACGTCGGCTTGGGCGGCCTCCCCTCGCGTAGATAGAGCCTTGGAAGCCCTGTTTCCTTCCACACAAGACGCTCAGCTCTCGGCCACACATCATGCACACCTCGCCCCTACCACGCCTACGACGCACTTTGAGCTACTACCACAGTACCCTCTTCATAGCTCGTCTGCGCTCGTCCTCCCTATCGCCTTCTTATGTCTCTGCCCGTAGAGCACTTTGCTCCGTGGGATCTGCTAGGGCATTCTACACCAGACAAACCCCAGCTGCGTTGCTTTGTCAGACCGCACGCTATACCCGTTTCTACCCATTTCTTCCACCCGCAGGCGACACTCTTAGCACACGCTCGTCGTCGAAGCGGAGAGGCCAATGTCCTCCTACTCTGTACCCACCATGAGGTCCATATCTACCTACTTATTAGCGCTTCTGGCGCTCGTCTTCCTCCACCTACCAGCTGTAAGCCTGATAGCGACGTCGAGGAAGCTACCCTGAGCTGTCTCCTCCACCCTCAACTTCACTAGGGATGGCGGTGAGCAGGTCGTCACGATCACTACTAACCGCGAGAACTGGAGCGCCTTCTCCCCACAAGAAGATGCTTTTGGGTCAAGCTCAAAGAAGAGGGTACCCTCCGTGTGGCGTCCTACAACCCTCGTGGCGAAGAGCGCATGGCTTCGGTCATCGTCAATGCTGGTGGACTGCAGCGTCGCATCGCTATCCATCAGTCAGCCGGTGAGGCAAGCCTCACGCTGGAGCAAACGGTGACCTTCGGCCTCGAAGGAGGCTCTCATCTCATTACTTCGCTGAGGCTTCGGCGGATGCTAAAGGCTGAGCTCGCCGTCCCACGGACTGGCTGAGTATCTCAGCTGCCAGTGCCAGGCTTCACCCTCATCGCAAAGGCCAACGCTACGAAGCTGCGCCGCGCTGCTAAGGTGAACGTCATCCGTGGCAATAGCATCCAGGAAATCGAGGTCGTGCAGGAAGGTCTTCCCTCGACGCTCCTGCCCTCTTGGAGTTCCTGCTGATCTCTATCAGGTCATCCGCTACGAGCAGGGGTAGAGGCTCATCCTCCTCGAGTCTGTCAATGGCGGCGAAGATGAACCTCAGTCTACCGCTTCCTCACTAAGGATAAGACCATTGCCCTTCATCCAGTACGTTCAACGTCCCCTCAGCCCTGGCTTTATGTCGGCAGAGACCCTCTTCTTCGGCTTCAATCCCAGGAAGATGTCCCCGCCCCTCGAAGCCTACCTCAAGGACCACGGCTTCACGCTCAGCAAGAGCACCGATCAGATGGCCGTCTGCACGAGCACGACGATCCCCGTGAGCCTACAGACGTACTACTTCTCCGATGGCGTGAAGCTGGGTTCACCCTACCAGCCCCAGCGGCCCCTCGACAGACCTTCACCACGCTGCTCTGACGCGCGACTGCCATATGGGCGATCGTGAGCTGAATAAGCCTGGTAAGAAGCGTGCTGAGATCCGCAGGATGAAGAAGCACTGCAGCGAATACTTCGATGTCGGCGATCCCTCAGCGGATGTCTATCAGGTGAAGACCTCCTTCGATGGCGAGGATGTCCGTGCTATCTCTTCGTCGTGGCTAACCCCTGACAAGGGATCGCAGAGGATGATCCCTTCATCGATGTCTGCGTCGAGGGTCAATGCTTTCTTCCCCATCACCATGGGTTACGGCAAGATAAAATCACTGGAAAGCACTATCTGACCAATGCAGTGCGTTCATTCTTTTGCAGGGGTAGCTATCCTACCTCGGGAAGCTGAAGAATGGCGACTACGCCTTCTATAATAAGGAGCGGCTCCAGGTGTATGTCTTGCGCGCAGTAGATGATGGGGCGACCCAGGTACTGCAAGTCCAGTCGATCTACGCTAAGGTCAAGAGTGCCAATGCCTCCCTCGCTTCTCAGCTCGACTATCGAGCCTCGGTCAAGCAGCGTCGTGAGGATCTGCGCCGACTGAGCGAACTCGCTCGCGCCACGTGCGCTACGTCGGGCTTCCCATTGGTATTATCGTAGCCAGATAGAGGCTTTAGGCCTTGGCTCCTTATCTAATTTATATCCCGTTTAGATCAGCTTATGAAGCGTACATCTCATCTGCTCCTGGCCCTCTATGTGGGGGCCCTCTCCCTCAGCTCGTGTAGCCGTAGTGGCAATGGCTCGGGGGACGAACCTAATCCCAGACCCCGTCCTACAGTCCCGATAGACAACGGGCGCTACACCCTCCCTTGCTCATCTATCCCTCTACGCTCGATGCCATCAAGGCCTACAAGCGAAGCAGGGTAGCGTGCTCGAGTCAGTAGAAGAGTTCCCTGCGAAGTACTACAATTACAAGCCCAAGAGTGAGGACGTCCTGAGTATAACCTACATGTATGGTAATGCGTCTGTCGCAGGCTTCAGAAACCGTATTTGTAGCCTACAAGGATCCCAAGCTGGTGATTAACAATAAGGAGTTTGATGAGGTCGTCGCTCGCCATGGCTTCTTCGATAGTGGAGCTTATTCGGAGGGTCGTACTACTTGGAACTACAAGAATAAGTACTATCCCGAGCTGCGACTTCTCACGCGAGAAGAATGGTGAGGGGCTGCTTCAGTTCAGATACGAGCCTACGCAGTATCCCGATGAGCGCTATCCGACCCTTCTCGAAGGTGCCCATGCAGAATCTGCTCCACTACCTTGAGAATCCCTTGAAGGGCTTTTGCCGGCAAGACGATAGATGAGGTCAGCGCCTTTGAGGAGAAGCTGGGAAGTGAAGACATATCTCTTATGGGAGTCGCACCTACGAGGTGAAGACCTCCTTTGATGGAGAGTACCAGCGTACCTATTTCTTCTACGACTATGCTGATGAAAGTATGGTCGTAAGGGTAAGTACAGGAGCGTCTATAAGATCAGATGTCGGTACAAGAATCTTGGTCTGGGGATCCGCTACGACGCACGAGGTACGAGCTATGTCGCCACCGATGAACTTATACGTCTGATGGAAAGGCTGGCTTCACTTTCCTTGGGTACTCCTCAGCGACTCTTCCGGAACTACGAGACACGCCTGACTTACGGCTTCGATTTCTGGGGGGGCGACCCTGACAGATCTCGTGAGGGGGTCGAGCTCGTCGCGGATGTCTACTACGACAAGGACTAAGTATCTTACTCAGCCTCTATAGATAAACTCCCGCTGGAGCGGAGATCTCGCCCGCCTCCAGCTTTTTCCTCTCCATATCAAATCAGACTGCTTATAACGAACAGCTACTTTTCTTCCTTTCACACCTTCACACACCACCGCAATTTTACCACCATGAGACGCTTCCACTTTGCCTTCTTGGGATCTTGAGCGTATTCCTACTCAGCCTCCTGCTCCTCCTGTCGCCCTCAGAGCGATGTGGAGGAAGCTACCCTCGAACTCTCTGCCACCGCTCTGACGCTCCCACGTGAGGGCACGGCGCAGACCCTCACGATCACGACAGAACCAGTCCAGCTGGTCAGCCTTCTCCCCGCAGGAGGCTACGTGGATCACCCTACGGCAGGAGGGCAATACTCTCTATGTCGGAGCGCAAGCGAATGCCTCTGGGCAGGGCGCGCACGGGGCTGTCCTCGTCCAAGCTGGCGGCCTGCAGCGTCGCGTCACTGTGCATCAGACGGCGGCCGACGTCCTCCTGGAGGCTCCTAGGGTCAGTCGTGCTCCAAGCTGAGGGCAGGGTCAAGCGAGGTGAGCTTCGAGTGCAATAGTGATGCCCTCACTATCGAGGCTGGCCGAGGGTGCCGGTTGGCTTCGTGTCGATAAACGCACGGCTAAGACGTTCACTCATTGCAGAGGGCCAATGCCGGACAAGCACAACCGCACGGCTAAGATCACCCCTCACCGCAGGGACGGTCGTCCGTGAGCTGGAGATCACCCAGCTGGGACTTACTCCCTACATCTTCCCCATGCTGACCTTCCCCTCACGTCTCTATGATATAGTTCGCTACGAGCATGAGCAGGCAATACGCTCTCTCTACTCCCGTGAGGAGACGAAAGGAGCAGTACCCAGCTTCCGCTTCCTCACGAAAGAGCCAGGTCGTGCCACTCATCGAGTACCAGTTCAGCGCGACAGAATAGCCCGCTTCTCTATCGCTACCCTCATTTACACAGATAAGGATGCTCGTCAAGGGGAACAAGGACTTCGATGAAGCCGTAGCTGCCTATGGCTTTGTCAAGCAGAGCTCTTCGCCCGACTTGGTCTACACGCTGTGAGGAATGCGAAGCTCCTCTGCAGCTTCTCGTGACGATCTTCACAGGAGGGCGAAGGTGCGGTTCGTCTAACCCCACGCAGACGAAGCCTTTTCCCCACGCTTCAGCGAGGATGCCTCTGAAGCGCCAGATCGAGGTTCCTCAGGGAGCCGTGAGCTGGATATCAAGGGTAAAGCAGGGAGGATGTACGTGCCTTCGAGCAGATCGAGGGGCAGACGCAGTGAGAATACCCCCGACTTCACGACCTCTTCAAGCCCAAGCACTCCTTCCAAGATGAGGTCATCGCAGCTACTTCTACATCATCACCCCGACGCAGATGGATGACCCCTATCTGGGTGTCGTGAATAGCGTCTTGGGCTACTTCCCCAGCTTGAGCGTGCTCTGTGGTACGATGAGATCGACGGGCACTATCACCTCACCGATGAGGTGATGAAGCTCTTCACCTCCGCCGGATACGAGTATATGGGTAGACGCAGAATGCCAGCTATGCCTTCGCTAATCGTGCGAAAAAACTTAGCCTACACCATACGTATCTTCTTCTATCCAGGAGCAGCGCGTCCTCGACGTCCAGGCTTACTACACCGAGATCGACGATGGGTCGAATTCCGTCCAGGAGTTTATGAACCACCGCACCTCCCAGAAGAAGCGTCCGCCTTCCTCCACCGTCTGGATGCCCTCTCTCAGCGCACCAGCCGCTGAGTGCTCCAGAGGCTTATATCCACTAACTAACAACACGCAAGATGAGAAAGACAATCAGCCGTATCTTGGGTCTTTCCGCCCTCCTCGCCCTATTCCCCGCCTGTAGCCCACAGAGCGACGTAGAGGAGGCCACCCTGGATCTCTCCACCGAGACACTGACCTTCACTAAGGAGGCTTCAGAGCAGACTCTCACCGTCTCGACGAACAAGGAAAGTTGGTCGCCCTCCCACAGGAAGCCACCTGGCTAAGCCTCACGCAGGAGGGTAACACTCTGAAGGTGACGTGCTGAGGCCAATGACCTGGGCAACGACCGCGTCAGCTCGGTCATCGTCAATGCCGGTGGTCTGCAGGCGCGTCACCGTCCGTCAGGCCTCTGGGGACGTCATCCTCGCCACCGACCTTGAGCGCCTTGTCTTCCCCCATCGAAGGGGGTACGAGAAGGTTGTCTTCGAGAGCAACACCACTGCTAAGGTGGAGATCGGGCCGAAGCCTCTTGGCTCAAGCTTGCCGAAGTGACGAAGTCAAGCTTCACCCTCGCCGCTGAGCGCAACGAAAGCGATGCTCCTCGCTCGGTGAAGGTCGTCATCACGGCTGGTGCCCAGCTCAAGGAGATCGAGGTCAGTCAGGATGGTGCCAGCCAGTACGTCCTGCCTCTGCAGCAGTTCCCGCTGGTCTCAAGGGATGTCATCCGCTTCGAGCGTGGCCGTCTGAGCAGAGCTGACGCGTAGCTTCACCCGTGGTAGCGCCGTCGTCTTCCGCTATGCTACGCAGAGCGAGCTCTTCCCTCTGATCGAGTATGAGTTCGAGCACGAGCGTAGCAGGGCTTCCAGGCTACGATCCAGCTCTGTCTCGGATGACAAGACGGTGAAGGACAATCCCTACCTTCGTCGCCTACCTGCAGGTAGTGGCTATCAGAGTCCGACGCACTGAGCAATGCAGGTCAAGACGTCTATGTACACAGCACCCTTCCCTACAACCTCAATGTGAGCTTTCGACTCCTCGGGTGAAGCGCTCCTCGAGACGGTCTATATGCCCCGCCAGCCCCTAAGGCTTACAAGACCTTCGACCACCTGCCTATGAAGCAACTGCTGGCTCTGAACTGTGACCGCGGTCGTGATATCCACGGTTTACAAGCGAGATGATGTCGCTAAGAAGGAGGTCGAATGGAAGGGCGAACTCGATGTGAAGGATCCCCGCGCTAATCGCGAAGACTACCAGCGCTTCATCGCTAAGGGTTCGCTCGAAGGTGAGTCTCACCGTGGCTACTTCTACCTCCAGCCCAGCGAAGACATCCCAGCTGATGGCCCTTCGTGGGCGAAGTCTTCACGACGCAGGCCATCTTCGCCGATGTCACGCTCGGCTCTGGACCAAACCCTCTCGGCAAGTCCTATGTGACGAAGGAGATGGAGCAGCTCCTCAAGGATAATGGCTACAACTACCTCCGTCACGCTCAATGGTGGCTGTCGCCTACTACAATGCTGCAGAGAAGGCTGCCCTATATCCTGCACCCTGCCCAGCTGGATGGCAAGCCCGTCCTGAGATCCAGACCTTCCTCGTCGAGCTGCCTGGTGGTGCTGGCTCTGCTCCCCGCCTGAAGGCTGCTAAGAAGGAGAACCTCCTCGAGCGTCGTGCTCGCATCGTAGAGACCATCAGCCGTCATCTGCAGAAGACGCGTCGCCTCCAGTCCCGCCGCTGATCCACATTCACTCGTGCTGGCGGGTACCTCCCGCCAGCACGCTCCAAGTTACTTACTTCTAGTATGAAGCATCTACTGAACTTACTTGGTGCGCTCGCGCTCCTCATGCTCCTCCCCTCCTGTCAAGGGCAGAGCGATGTGGAGGCTACCCTGGATCTCTCCGCAGAGAGCTTGGCTTTTTGCGAAAGAAGCTAGCGAACAGACCGTGACTATCTCGACGAATCGTGATACTTGGATGGCCTTCTCCCGCAAGAGGCCTCTTGGATTACCCTTCGTCAGGAGGCAACTACTCTCATGTGAAGGCCGAGGCTAACGAGATGGGTCGTGAGCGTACAGGGTGCTGTCATCGTCAAATGCTGGTGGCACCCAGCGTCGTATCACCGTTCGTCAGAGTGCCGCTGATATTCTGCTTCAGCCCTGAGACCATGCAGATCTCCTTCTTCCGCGAAGGGGGCGTAAGACGGTGAGCCTTAAGACGAATGCAGCTGATCTACGTGTTGATCTGGCTCCTGGCACAGACCGGCTGACGGTCGAGTCGCAGAGTCGTGACGGCTTCACCCTCGTGGCAAAGCCTACGATGGGAAGCTTCGTCGCACGACCAAGGTGACTATTGCCAGCGGCAATGACGTCCAAGAGCTCGCAGTAGAGCAGGAGGGCTCACTGCCCTATGTCTTGCCTCTGCTTACCTTCCCAGCACGTCTTGGCGAGGTGATGCGAGTATGAGCAGGGTCGAGGGCACATCATGGTACGCGTCCCCGATGGTTTCTCAAGTATGCCTCCTATCGCTTCATGACTCGCAGCAAGCTCATCCCTATATTGAGTACCAGTACAGCCAGGACAACGATGAGGGTCTACTATGCTACTCGTACGCAGTGTACCGATATCTCGCTGGTCAAGGATAATCCGACTGAAGCCTTCCTCCTCAGGTAGGGCTTCACTCGCGATCGTGAAGAGAGGCAGGTAAGGTGGTTGTCTATACGAAGAAGGACTTCCCTGCACCCTCTCCGTCGTCTTCGGGACAGATGATGCTTCCATTCGCACGGTCTATCTGGCTATCCAGGATGAGGCTTATCCCACCTTCACTAGCTCCCGATGCATCGTCAAGATGCCTTCCTCGACAGTCGTCCTTTAGGGCAAGCTTGGAGCCTCGCAGGGATGAGGTGCGTGCTCAGGAGAAGACGTGGAAGAGCAGCTTGAGATACGAAGATCAGTGAGCCTGGATACGACCGCTTCATCCCTGAGTCTACTACGGGAGATCATGAGGCCAGAGCTGCTCCGTGGCTACTTCTACGACTGCTGATGCAGAGATCCCGAGGGAGACCCCTATATCAATCATGTCCAGGGCTGCAGGCTGCATGTGCTGATCTGAGTCTGGCCTTCTGGCGTGACCCCGTCGGTAAGCTCCACCTGACGCGTGAAGTCATGGAATTTATGGCTGCTGCGGGCTTCCCCTTCTATGGTACGTTCCCTGGTGGGAATGAAGCCTTCTTCAACAAGAAGACAGGTAAGACTATATCTTCACACCTGTGAAGGAGGAGAAAGTCGATCCTTGAGATCCAGTGCTACTATGACAAGCCTTCGACTGATGCTTGGCTATCCGTAGCTCGCTGGAGCGCCATCTCTCTCGTCACAGAAGTAGCCCCATACCATCCGATCAATCATTCACTGTAATCTCCATCACACACCACAAGAGTCACACAGCACACACTATCACTACCACCACTAAGACTACAGCAAGATGCATCGCCCGATCAGTGCATCTCACGGTGGGTGACTCACCTCCAACCACCGCCTCCATGACCCGCATCTCACAGCCGTGGGAGGGTTAGCCCCTCCATAGGCTGATGGGGATGAAGACAAGTAAATCCTCCATCTCCACCTTCCCTCTGGCTCGCATACCCGCTCCACTAACACTCGGGATGCCCGCCCAACGATCTTCCCTCCTGCGCCCCTCGTGGTGAAGTCCCTTCCAGCGACAGGCGCCTTAGTCTAAACACACATATAGGACTACGACAATGAAACGAGTCTATACTGACCCTGTCACTTCCTCTCGGCTCTGGCCGTCACCTCCTGTCAGCGGGATTTCGATGAGTGACACCTCAGAGAGGCCTCAGGCCTCTGAGACCGGTAGACCCCACTACACCCGCTCGTGCCTTCCTCTCTACTCAAGGAGCAGAGGCTGGGGTCCTCTATTTCCGCATCCAGCGCTCGGCCAAGAGCAGCCTTCGTGCCTTCGATGCTAACGGCGCCTCGATGAGTTCCTACCCTTCGCAGATGGCTCGAGTCCCTGCGTAGCATCGGCACCGAATCCCTCGAGCCCCTCTTCCCCATCGACCCACGCTCGAGGAGCGTATGCGCCGTGAAGGTCTGGGCCTGTGGTACGTCGTCCGCTTTGGCAACAGCAGCAGGATCTCCAGGCTGCTATGCAGACGCTCTCCACTACGCCTGAGATCGAATACACTGAGCCCGTCTACGAGATCGCTCGTCCTACGGGCAAGGCTGTAGCTGTCGATGCTCCTCGCAGAAGCGATGCTCCCGCAGCTCCCTTCGATGACCCTATGCTCGGCGACCAATGGCACTACAACAATACCGGCCGCTTCTCACGCAGCGTCGCTGGTGCTGATATCGGCCTCTTCAAGGCTTGGAAAACGGAAACGGGTAAGCCTAACGTCATCGTCGCTATCACCGACGGTGGTATCGATATCACCCACCCTGACCTCAAGGACAACCTCTACGTCAATCAGAAGGAGCTCAATGGTCAGGAAGGTGTCGACGATGATGGCAACAGCTTCATCGACGATATCAACGGCTTCAACTTCATCACAACAATGGTAGATCTACCCCGATGATGAGGTCCACGGTACGCACGTCGCAGGTACGGTCGCTGCCCGCAACAACAACGGTATCGGCGTCGCTGGTATCGCTGGGGGGGATGGTACCGACGGCTCTGGGGCTCGCTTGATGAGCTGTCAGATCTTCGGGGGCGAACGTGAAGGCGGTAACAGCGCCAACGCTATCGTCTACAGTGCCAATAACGGTGCTGTCATCAGCCCAGAACTCTTGGGGCTATATCTACAAAGGCCATATCACTGCGCTATTCCTCAGAGTCAGAAGGCTGCTGTGACTACTTCATCAAGTACGCTGGCTGTGACAAGGATGGGAATCAGCTGCCCAACTCGCCTATGAAGGGTGGGGGTGAGTTATCTTCGCTGCAGGTAACGACGGGCTGGACTATCGCTCCTTCCCAGGGGCTTATGCTCCTGTAGTGGCTGTTGCCTCGATGGCTCCAGACTGGAAGTCTGCTTACTACTCAACCGTGGGGACTGGGTCGATATCACGGCTCCTGGTGGTGACGCTCACTATCCTCAGGGTGAAGTCCTCAGTACGCCTCTCTAAGAAGATCACGGGTAAGGACTACGGCTACATGCAGGGTGTACCTCGATGGCTTGTCCTCACGTATCTGGTATCGCCGCCCTCATTGTCTCGCACTTCGGCCGTCAGGGCTTCACGAATGTCAGTGTCAGCACGTCTGCTCGGTGCTCTGAAGGCTCAGAATATCGACGCACTCACGGGCTACCCAGGCCGTATGGGGCGTGGCTATATCGATGCTTCGGCTGTCTTCGCTGAAAATAAGGGCAAGGCTCCTGCTAAGGTCTCTCAGATCAATATCGACGAAGTCTCCTTCGTCACGGCCAACTATCTCTTGGGCTGCTGTCAGCGACGAAGACGATGATACGCCTGTCGAATACAACGTCTACCTCTCCGAAAAAGGAGATCACCGATGCTAGCAAAAGGGATGTCCACTATGCCAAGATCAATGCTACGGGCTATGCTGCTGGCACGAAGTGTTCCTCCCGCTGGGCGCTCTGACGGAGAATACCACCTACCATATCGCTATCAGAGCTATCGACCGCTGGGGACTCAAGTCAGGTAGGACGATGGGTCAGTTCAAGACGAAGAAGAATAATCCTCCTGTGCTGACACTCTCTACCGACAAGAAGATCCGCGTCTCTGCCCTCACGAAGGAAACCTTCTCCGTCACGTTCTCTGACCCCGACCAGCAGAAGGGTCAGCATCAATGTCGCTGGTGAGACTCGTGGGGTGAGCTATCAGGTCAGCGGTGATAAGGTCATCTTCTCTCTGCGTGCTGTAGCTCCTGTCGGCAATCACGAGATCAAGGTCACCGCTACCGACGTCCTCGGGGCAAAGACCGAGCTGACGATCCCTTCGAAGTCTCACACCTATAAGGCTCCTGCCTTCATCGCCTCCCTCGGCAACCACGTCGTCGGGATGGGCCAGTCCACGACGGTAGAGGTAGCACCTTCGCTTGAGAAGAGTGATGGCGTGACCATTACCTACAAGGCCAGCGTCGCTGACGGCTCTATCGCTTCGGCTGCTATCGCTGAAGATGGTAAGCTCACGATCCGTGGTCTGAAGACGGGTACGACTCAGGTCCAGGTAGAGGCCTCCGATGGTATCAGCACGCCCGTACAGACGTCTATCCCTGTACGTGTCGTCAAGGATGCCTCTGAGCCCGTCTACTCAGTCTATCCTATCCCCGCTACGACGGAGCTGAACATCGTGCTGATCCTGCTATCCAGCGCGCCAACATCCAGATCTACTCCCTCTCCGGTGTCAAGGCTCTTGACCGTGACTACACCGTCGCTGGGATCGGTAAGGTAAAGCTCCTCGTCAAGAACCTCGCCCCAGGCGCCTACACGCTCCGTGTACAGTCTGCTCAGGGTAGCTACACTAAGGCTTTTGTCAAGAAATAACGCATCCTACCCATGAATACCAAAGCATCTATCCTGCTGCTCGCAGCCGCCCTCGGCGCTACCTCCACGCTGCAGGCCCAGAAGATCAAGGGGACACGTGCCCTGCCTATCCTCGAGTATGCTCAGAGCGCGCAGACGGCAGCCCTCGGGGGGAACCACTATGGTGAGAGCGATGTATCTCATCTCTACACCAACCCCACCTCGCTCCTCTATGGCGAGACGGTCCTCTCTCTCGGTGGCGGTCTTCGTACCCTCGGCAAGGTCGAGGGCTTCGACGGCACGAATAACCTCTACAACGCTTCGCTCGGCATCTGCGTCGGACGTCATGCCTTCTTCGGTGGCTTCCGCTATCTCGGCGGTATGAAGTACACGCCGATCGACCAGAATGAGAACGCTAAGAAGAAGATGCGCCAGCTCTTCGACTACACCGTCGACCTCGGCTACGCTATCCGTATGGGCGTCTTCTCTGCCTACGCTAAGGGGAGCTACGTCTACACCGACCAGGGGGCTGCTGCCTCGACGATGGTCTTCGGTGGGGGCGTCTTCCTCCGCAGTAGTCGAAGAGCCATCCGCTACGGGGATGAACTTCATCCTCGGTGCGAAGGTCGATAACCTCGGTGCGAAGTACAAGCAGAGCGCCAAGAGTAGCTCGACCTATGCCCCCGCCTATGCGGGTGCTGGTGGTGAGATCAGCTACGGCATCAGCGGTGAGCATCGTCTGGCGCTCGGCGCAGGCGTAGACTACTTCTTCGCTCCTTCGAATGCCGCATCAAGTGCTATCCACTTCGGTGGGGAATACCTCTACCACCAGCTCGTAGCACTGCGTGCCGGCTATCAGTATGATACCAATGGTGCGAAGGGCGTGAGTGCAGGGCTCGGCCTGCGCTTCAAGCCCCTGGCCCTCGATGCCACGTATATGGCACCGACCTACTCTGGAGGGAAATCCTCTCTCTGGGTTACAGTTGGCCTAAGTTTATAGGCAAGCTGCGGTTTGTTTAGTTAGTGAGTAGGCGCAGGGATCTCTCGTAGGTCTCTGCGCCTACCCGTTGATGCCCTCAGCGAAGGGAGTATCGCGAGCTGCGACATCGTGCACGTAGCTTCTCTCAGTACCTGGTGGGAGGAGGCGGCTCTTTCGGGATTTATATTGGCTCTATAGCTATTCTTCCGGGACTGTGGTTTATCCTTTGGCACCAGAAGGGTAGATTTATATCACGCACGTAGATTTATCATCCGTACGTAGTTATATGATCTCCGTGGTAGCTCTAAGACTACTAAGATATAGGCGTATTAGTACTGGCATTCCACTGTAGAGGGATAAAGATTGTCGTGGGCTGGATGGTTTCTATGAGGAGATGTTCTATAGTCTTGAGCTGTTTGTATAGGCTGTCCCCTACCTCAGGTGGTGGGGCTGCTGTTGAGGGGCGGCTTAGTGAGGCGTGTAGATGATACAGGCCGCGTTGGCCTTCTCTTCTCCTGCGAGGGTTGATGATCTCGAGGCGGATTGAAGGTATAGCCTGCGGACTTAGCCGTGATGTGCCGCTCTTGATGATGGACTTGGAGACCTTGGCACCTTCGGGTTCTTCTCAGCCTGGGTAGGCGATGGCTTTTCTTGGAGTCTGCACCGAAGATGGAGGGTGGGTGCAGATATGCAGAGGGAGCTTGGCGTCTTGGTGAGCTTCGTGGATGAGCTGGGTGCAGGCGCTGTGAGGTCGAGGTTCGTTACACCAGAGTCCGCAGGAGGACGAGCGAGATACGTTCGCTGTGGACTTCGCTGATGGAGAGGTCGGTATGGATGGTGATGCCATGATTCACCTGTGACGTTGGGTCTGAGGCCTACCGCTGATTGCGTAGGCAGGTGCACGGCGTGGGAGTCATCGTCCTGATGGCCTCGATTTCTTGCCTTCTGCGAGGAAGATGTATACGTTCTTAGATATATGGATAATTGGTATGGTTAGTAGGCGTTATGCGCGGATCTTGAAGTGGTGGGTGATACTACCTTTTGCCGTCATGAGCCGGGCAATGGTTGAATCATTCATTGGCCTCGAACGGCAGCATGGGAGGATCGGCGATGTTGGTCCTGGGTGATGGTAGCGGATCACGAGCCGTTCATCGACGACGATGCGCACACGTTGCCTCGACGGTACGTGTGTCGTGTGGGGGACGGAGAGCAGCCATTGCGATGATCTTACGTCCAGTTAGGCTTGAGGGGTCGTTCGGGATCCCTGTGCCCGAGCCTGGGAGGCTGTGCCTTGACTGCAGCGCAGCCTGTTTCTGCTGCACGGGTGCTATCTGCTGGGCTTTGGGCGCGACGGGAGGTGCGAGCTTCTGCGGCTCGCTGTGCAGCTCTTTCATTGGTGGTTGACGCTCGGCCTCAGCACGTCGGGCAGCCTCTTCCTGAGGGTCTGCTCGGCGCATGCTGGTCTGTAGGGCTGTGGCCTATGTACAGTGGGCGCTGCGCCTTGGGCTGTGGCGCAGGTGGGTGGTGTGGGGTAGAAGGAGGAGGTGCGGCTGCAGCAGGGCAGGTAAGTGACGTCAGGTGTCCTCTGGCTTGATGGCCTTTGCTGCAGAGCCATGTTGCCCGGTGATGGTGATGAGTACCTCGTTGTTGCTTGGGGGCAGGCGGTGATCTGATGAGCTTGAGTGACCTGATAGGAGGAGGAAGGAGGTGGCGTCACAGTCACCAGGGCGGCTACGGCGTGTGGCAGTGGGGATCGGTCTGTGGCATGAGGCTTATTGGACTGGCTCGCTCTCGGCACGCGTCGCAGGACTACCTTGAGAAGCAAGCGCGTTGATGACGGCTACGACCTCATGGGTGGGCACGGTCTCATCATTTGTATGGAGACGAAGGACTCGTGTGCTCTGCGGCGAAGATGACGGTTGCTCCTTGAGCTGATGCAGGAGTTAAGTTCGGTGGGAGTGCTGGGTCGATCGAAGATATTGCTGGTCGGGGGTCAGCGTGACGCGGTGCGGAGGCGTCTCGGGAGCTGACTGAGGGGGGGGCTGGTGGAGGGTGACTGTAGTCGTATTGGTACGATGATCGTGCTGGTCGCAGGAAGAGTCATATGGGAGGAAGATGTTCGTCATCGAGGCCATGCTGAGGTGTCTGCGACTTTGGTCTTGCTTAGTGCCATGGTTCGTGGGTAAGGTGAGGATGGGCTCAAGTCGGTTTAGTACCTGTTGAGTATGTCCGAACTCCATCGTCTTGTTCTCATCACCACCGACCTTTCAGGCTGAAGGGAGGTGGTTGTAAGCGAAAGCGCTGATACGACGACAAGACCTGCTGACGGTGGTCATGAGCGCTTCCGTAGATACCGAGAGGGGGGCTGTGTCGACGTACCTGAGCAGTGTTGGCCATATCGAAGTGCGTACCATACCGGTGACCGTACCGAGGAAGCTGATCATAGGAGCACCGGCGGCGATGGTAGCGGGGAAGGCCCTTTTCCAGACGGCAGATCTCGATGTTGCCGCATTCTGACGATCACGAGGACGTCAGACATGGGGCGGCTGATACGGGTAAGACTTTATGATCATGCGAGCATAGGGTGTTGAAGATTGTGTCCTCACAGAGCTTGATAGCGAGGGGTCTTGCTTTCGAGGACATACCTTGATGCGCTCTACGGTACTTGTCTTCGGGACCAGCGTACGGAGCTGGAGGAATTGAGGATTTGAAGATGAGAGCCGGGGTGAGGTATGAGCAGGATGATCATTAGTCTCATGCACCTTTGTTGGTAGGTCGGGATGAAGAGGCCTGAGGAGTGTCGGCGAGAGTCTGAGCCAGGAGATTGCAGTTCTTTATCCCGTGTTGTAGTCGATGGTTGCTGCTGCAGAGACAAGCGCGGTAGCGGCTTTGGATGGTCTCTCGAGGCCGGGGGTAGAGGGCGTCGGAGATGATCACGTTCGATGGAGACCTCGGAGAGGAGGGGATGGATTCGGAGAAGCAGGAGGTTTCAGTTTGGGGTCTGCCCAGTGTTGACATGGCCAAGGAGCAGTTTTCAGCCTGGATGAAGTGAGCTATGGTGATCTGCGGATGGTCTTCCGAGGCATGGGTTGAGAGTTCGGATTGGGTCGGTGCTCGAGCGCCTTGTCAGTTCTTGAGATCCGTACCGACGAAGATCGAGGTGCGGATGCCCAGCGTGGAGCTGGGCAAGGATCTCTGTGAGGAAGTCGTGGTGGAGGCCTCAGCCCGTATTATCGTCAGGTATCAGGCGTCGGGCACTAAGGTCACCTGATGGGGCGTACCTTTCGACGAGATCCGAGAGGGGATGGGTTCCTTGATGTTGGGCGCTTCCGTCGTGACTCTCGGCGAGGTCACGCATGCTGATGTGGCGCTCGATGGGGCGTGGGTGGTTGGTGATACCCTGTGCTCAGCGCTCGCAGTCCAGCGCGGCCTTGATGAGGTCAGGACATTGCCGTCGAGGCATTGCATGGGGCCTTCTTGTTGCAGTGACGCTTTGTTGGTTCATGTCGGACATGTTATTTGTTGCGGGGAAGAGCCGGAATCAAGCTGGTTGTTGACCTACCTACAATAACTTAAGTTTTCGCCACCCTGTATAAGATAGCGCTCATCGCCTCTCACCTTGCGGCTCATGCCGTCTATCTTTCCGAGCTCCTTCACCTTCTTGATAGGCCTGATGTGAGCTTGTGGGTGTGACCGTAGCTCCTGCGCTGGCCTCTGACTTCGATCTGCACCCGATAGCGGGTTATGCTGCAGGTGACACATTTGGATATTGACTTCGTCATTGGCAGGGGTGATGGTACGCTGCTGATGCCGCCGTAGGGTCTTGCCGAAGTACTCCATCTTTGGGACTTAATATGGGGGCGCTGGGCTTCTCACGGATCACCCAGTGTCGCACTCCCCCTCTTGTCGCGACTCTTTGATGGTACCCTGTGCGGCGGAGCGCCGTATGCTTCTCTCTGTGAGGTCGATATGGTGCGCACTGCGGCGGGAGCGCTCAATGATGTGGCGCTCCTCCTGACGCGCAGGACAGGCTCGATGAGTCGCTGCTACGCGCGACTTACGCTGATACGGAGCTTGCCAGCTACGAGTGTGACGGGCCAGCCATGTCTGCACCTTCCGGCTCTACCGGCCTATTCGCTCCAGCGCCTATGGACCACTGACATGGTACCGCAGGTTCGGGCGATGCTCATCACGCCCTCATTGCACCACACTCGCTGACGATGCGCCCTTGGTCATCCGAGGACGAGATGCGATCGGAGACTCACGGTGCTCGGCGCGCAGCTTACACGCCCTCATCGTGCTGGATGGGCAGACGAAGATCACTGCCCTGTGGCGCGAAGATCACCATCCGACAAGTCGAAGTCCAATAGCCTTTTGCGCTACTGCCTCGACTCGCTCGCTTCACTGACACGCTCCTGGCTCCTCTGGAAGGCAGCGTACGCGAGTAACTCCCTCTGCAGCAGCGCGCACTCGCCTCGCGATGCGTAGAGACTCACTTTTGCGCCCTGTCGGCGCTGGTACGGCGGAGCACTTTCGAAAGGATTCGCGCACGAGGGCGGGTCTTCATAGCGACGGATGCCGGTTCGCCCGGTGATGGCACGGTGGCGGCTCGTGTCGAATGCTTCGAAGGTGGTCGGGCATGCGGCGGCGGCTTACCGATGATCATCTTGAGTGCGCGCTGAGTGCTGTAGTCCTTCTTGTTCTGCGCGCGCGGCCCGTCAGGTGGGCGATGCGGAAGGTGAGAGGGCAATCTGGCTTTTCAGGGCTCACCCGTGTCGGCGTGGACTTACCATACTCTTTCGAAGAGCTCGAGCTGTAGCTGAATCTACATACATGCGCTTGAGGAAATAGTGAAACAATACCGCCGTCGTCAGCTCGTCTTCTTCGTCCTGTGGGCTTGCCACAGGGGTGGGAAGCAGTCAGAGCGACGCACGGATCGTGGTGCAAAGGTAGCGCAAACTCTCCGAATGAACCACTTGAGACCACTGAAACGCAGGCCATCTCTTCACAGCTGTACTTCTCTCCTTGCGCTTCTCAGCCTAGACTCGACTTTTGAGGGAAGGAGGTACGAGTAGTGAAGGTGCTCTTCGCAACTATTTATAGGGCGTATGCGGTTCGCGGGTGAGCTATGTGCGGATGAAGAAAGCTATATAGCTTTTGTGAAGTGACCTATATTGAGTTATTGCTCGCGCAGGATAAAGATTGCGGACGAGTGGCTGATAGTTGGGCCTACTGCGTGGCTCTGTATCTGCGCACGTGGATATTTGGATCGACGTACCTGGTCTTTAAGACTAGCGTGTACGTGACAAAGAAAACCACTATGTGAAGGCGCTTTTTCTTCGCGAGAAGGACACTTTTCCTCCGCTGGATAGAGAATACCGCGATAAAGGCGAAGAGCTTTGTGTGTCCTTCGAGAGATATATCGGGGAGATGGGCGTGCGCTGCTCATACCGCATCGTGAAATAGCGCCATTTGCTACCCAGTGTTGTAGCAAACAACTTATAAACTCATTGAAGATGACAACGATCCATCTCCCATCCGATCATCGGCTTCAGGAAGGCTGGCAAGACCTTGGCGGCTGACCTGCGCAGCTACGTGAGTCCGCGGATCCTCCGAAACCAAACGCTGCGAGTGTAGCGTACTGTATCAACATTGGCTGCATACCTCCAGCTTCTGCTTGTCGAGGTGAAAGAGTGCTCGCCTTACGGATAAGTCTGCTGCCTTCCAGGCTGCGAGTGCAGCGCCGTGAGCAGCTGACCCTCGCCCTCAGAGCTGCCAACTATCATGCACTGGCTTCACGATCCCTACCAGCGAGGTCGCCAGCGGGTACGGCGCGCTTCCTCTCTCGAATGTGGTGGAAGTGTCTGCAGAGGACGGTGCTTCATCAGATCCAGAGGCCGAGCGTGTCCCATATCAATGCAGCACGCCCATGGCGACGCTCGCTCTTGAGGGCGCTGACGGTGACCGTATCTATCGCGATAACTGCTCCCTGCAGCTCGGCTCGCTCCCCGCACGGCTGGTCATCGTAGGTGGTGGCATGTCTCGCTGGAGTTCGCCTGTATGTATGCCGCCTTTGGGACTGGTGACGATCCTTGAGCAGGGAGATACCTTCGCTCGTGAAGATCGTGACGTCGCCGAGGCAGTGCTGATGTCTCGTCGACCGAGGTATCGGGTCGTCCTCCAGCCGAGACAAGCGCTTTGTCCCAGGAAAGAGGCCGTCACCGTAGTCACCTCGCAGGGGGAATATGCGGCAGAGGCTGTCCTGGTAGCTATCGGTCGTCGCCCCAACATGAGGCGCTGCATCTCGAGGCTGCTGGAGTCAGCTGACTCTCGTGGCTTTCATCCAGACGGATGGTATCTACCGTGCCGCTCCAAATATCTGGGCGATGGGCGATGTGGCGGGCAGTCCGCAGTTCACCTATGTCGCTGGATGACCGCATCGTCCGAGATCGATCTTTGAGCCGAAAAGGAAGCGCACGACGAAGGACCGCCTGCTACTGCCTACCAGCGTCTTCTACACCAGCGCTCTCACAGGTCGGGATGACGGAGACGATGGCGGCCGCCTCGGGTCGCCCCTATGAAGTCAAGCGACTGCAGACCGTGGCTATCCCTAAGGCGAAGGTCCTTGGCGAGACGCACGGCTTGCTGAAGGCTATCGTCGATACCAGACGGGCCTCATCCCAGCGCTACGCTCTTCTGCCCCGAGGCGCACGAGCCGATCAACCTGCCGAAGTTGGCGATGGATCATCAGATCCTGCAGCTGCTCTGCGCACGCAGATATTCACGCATCCCACGACGCAGGCGCTGAACGATCTCTTCGCTCCGAACTAAAGAGCTTCGCTCTTTTACCACCGCACTAAAAGGCTTGCCCCAGATCCATCCGTCGAGACGGATCTGAAGCCACCTGTCTATGTGGCGACTGATACCGTTAGTTCGGGTCATTCGTCGTCTGGTGACGCGCGTATTCTGCACCCTGATAGGTGGTGAAGAAGAGGCGTAGTAGCTGGTAGGTGAGGTTCCATGCCTTCGCGTGAAGTCGTAGATGACGACCGTCTGGTGCACGCGCTGATACCTACCATAGGTGAAGATATCCCCGTTGATGCCACCATAGGCGAGCACGGCGGTGAAGAGGTCAGAGGTGGTATTGAACTTATCTGCGGGTTTCGCATTGTCGCGCGTTGGTGCTAACTTCGGTGAGACGCGTCGTTGATGTAGTGCTCCTTCCTCGTGGTCGCCCGCAGTGAAGTTGGTGCGGTCATTTGTCGAGTACGACGCGCGCGGTCATCAAACTCAGCTCCATCCTCGGCGCTGTGCCATGCTACCAGACTACTGCTGAGGCCAGCGGTACGGGTGATGTAACCCTGCTCGGGAAGCTGGATGCTTCGTGCCATCCCAGGCTCGTTATCAACCGCTGCACGGAGGAGGTGATTGCTGCCCTCCTTCTTACCCGTACGGGATAGGCGTGTCGTAGAGGTTGCCGACAAGTAGCTCCGAGATGACGGACCTGATATCGATAGCTGCTGACGATGGCGATTCTTCTGGTGTCAGAGCCAGAAATACCCTTGTTAGACGTGCCGTGAAGCGCACGAGGCACTGATAGAGACTACGCAGAGTTGCCGAAGGTTGGGCTCATCATGAGTCAGGCGGTAGGCGTAGGAGAGGCTTCACCCTGGTCCGTATTGCACCAGTCGATAGCATCGGTCGTGCGAAGTTGCGGTAGCCGAGGTCGTGGGTTTCATCATTCGTCGTCGCATAGGGGAGTTCGAACTAGCACACGTATGGGCGAACCTCCTATTCTTGGGGTCATGGGTGGGCGATCGTTATCCGTGTTGTCGATGAACTCCGTGGGTGTATAAAGGCTCGGTAGCTCCATCCAGGCTGTGTTAGAACCTTCACGAAGCCATAGCGCGGTTGCGAGTCCACTCTGGCCAATATGTTCGTGATTGTCTATTGGATATGATGGGATATCAGGTTCTTCGAGTTGTCAGCGACCCATCTTGTGAGTTGGCACCGAAGTATTCATGAGTACATAGCCCAGAGTCTCGCTTAGGACAGCGTATAGAATCGGCGTTGACCGTGCAGAGCCTTCGAGCAGGCGCCTTTGTCGGTTCCCATGACGCGATGATGTAGTTGAGACCGTACTTCTTCGCCAGTGGTGGTCTGCACCATTGACATAGACGTGAGTCTGGGCACAGCTGATAGCAGGGCGGTAGGTATTCCTGATTCGCTCGGTAGTAGTCGGTCGCAGTCTAATCCCTGCCACGGCAGCACTGGCCCAGAAGACGATCAGACGTCGGTGGAGAGTGCTACCCCTTCTGACAGACGCGGTCGCCGTCGCAGGTGTAGCTCTTCTCATAGAGGGTGCAGTTGCGGCTCACATCGCATTGGAGATCCACTTATTCCTGCGTTGATGAAGTAGTCCTGGACGCTGAAGCCGAGGCGTCATCCCATTGGGGCGACGGAGGTGGCTGGGAGGTCGATCACCATCGAACTGCAGGGGCATTCGAGCGGGGTGAATCCGCTGTACTGCATGTCCTTCTCGCTGTTATTGCGGATGGTCGTCGTCAGCAGGACACCCTGAGGCTTGAGACTCACTGACACCTGGGGACGAAGACGTGCTGAGAGTTCTCCGTGCGGTTGTAGTTCAAAAGAGACCCAGCCAGATGCGCTGGGGACGGGAGTATCGACCTCGTTTAGCGATACCACCAGCTCCGACGGCCTGACGTGCTTCGTGACGTCGGTCGAAGCAGCCTTGACACGCCTACCTTCAGGTGCTTGGCTCCTCGGGGTCGAAGTCATTGCCCCCAGCGATGATGAGCACCGAGGTGAAAACCTGTATTCTTGATGTCCTCTTCGCTGATGCCTGGGCATGTTGATAGTTGAACGTGGCGACCAGCTCATAGGCTCGCTTGCGCGTGTTGTAGTTCCAGCTGAGCCCTTCCGCAGGTGAACTTTGTCTGCTTACCAGAGCCTCACCTTATAGATCATCAGGAGATCGCGGGAGGTGGTTCGTGACCGGTGAGCGTCTTGTTGTACCAGCGATCTTACTCTGTTGCCTGTCCCTGGCCGTTATCATCGAGGATATCCTTAGGAGCCTTGGATGCTATAGGTCACCTCCGAGTTGCAGGATCCCAGTCCAGGGCACGGCCCGATGGCTGGGGTCTTCCAGCAGCCCAGCGTCGTAGGTGAGGAGGGGAGCCTCGAGTGCGACGGAGACGGGAGCTTCTACGTGGGCCCTCGTGATCGGGATCAATGGGGCGTCACTGTTCTTACTGCAGTGAGCTTGCTACAACAGAGCAGGCAACGGAAGAGTCCTGAGCGAAAAATACGATTCATTGTAGGGGTAAGATATTTAAACAATATGTTTGGTCTGACTTAGATAGCTTCTCCTTCTTCGAAAATCTTCAAGTCGGCGTCTCTGAGAACTGGATGAGAGGCTCACTGAGCCTCAATCTCAAAGAGCTCAGCTTTAGGGCGAGGTAACTGACAAGTGGTTCATCGTGAAAATAAGATTGGGGTATATGAAGACGATTATGCCGTCCTGCTCTATATTCTTAAGTGGGATATGTGAGAGGACATGGGCGCTACTACCGTCATCCAGAGAGGTGTTCCTCCAAGAGACGCAGGATGTAGTCGATGAGCCACCGAAAAAGTGAAGGGAGCATGGTGCACAGATGGCTGCTTGACCATGTGCGAGAGACTTGAACTCAGGAGGAGGGACTTGCTATACCTTCGGTCGCTTCAATGGCTCGGAGACATAGAAGGGAAGTGTCGCCAAGCTCAAGCTGGGGGAGGTCACCGCTATGAGCGGTCACGCAAGTGGAAGGTGTGTGGTGTGAGTGATATCTGCTTCGCTCTAACAAGTAGGGCTTTTGTCCATACGCAATGTGATCAATACTATCTTGAGGCGCAGACCTAGTGACCTGCTCTCGCTATACCAACGCATGGCTATGTGGTGGTATATATTCGATTATACGATCTCGCTATCTTTCCCCTCTTTATGTGAAAGAAAGCGCCTTGTCTTAGAGAGGTAAACTCCCTCAAGACAAGGCACTTTTATTACGATGATGGATTATGCGCGGTAAAAATCACTAAGGCGTCTTCAGCAGGCGCTGGATCTCGCTGAGCTTATTCAGGGCTTCTAGCGGCGTGAGGCTGTTGATGTCCACCATCAGCAGGCGCTCGCGGATGTCGGAGAGGACGGGATCGTCAAGCTGGAAGAAGCTCATTTGCACGCCACCCGTGATATTGCTGGGCTCTGTGACGCTGGGTGAGCGGCTCGGCTGACGTTGACCTCGGTGCTGAGGCCCGTGACTTCGTGGATGTGAGCGCGACCTGAGCTGGCAGAGGATGTCGGCAGCGCGGTCCGGGTGATGCGCGTGGCATACCGCCGAGGCGTGCGACCTGGATACCAAAAGCTGTGTTCGGCTCCCCGCGGACGAGCTTGCGAAGGAAGAGCATACGCCCGTCGATCTCGCGGGCGGAGACGTTGTAGTTCTTCACGCGCTCGAGACGACCCTCGGGTCATTGAGCTCGTGGTAGTGCGTAGCGAAGAGGGTCTTGGGCGCCCGTGGGATTGCTCGTGCAGGTACTCGATGATGGCCCAAGCGATACGAGATACCATCGTAGGTGCTGGTACCACGGCAGCTCGTCGAAGGGACGAGAGAGCGGGCGTGAGGGCATTGAGGATGCTGGAGGTTTCCTGCATCTCGACCATGGGTCGATTCGCCACGGGAGATATTGTCCGAGGCGATGGCACGGGTGAAGATGCTATCGGTGAGCCCGAGGTGGGCGGCTCGCAGGACGAAGAGCCGATCTGCGCCAGAGCACGATGAGGGCGGTCTGACGAAGGAGCGCGGACTTACCGCCTCGCTATTCGGCCCGGTGATGACTCATGATCTGCGTCCCCTCATTGTCGAGGTGTACATCATTCGGTAGTAGCCCTGCCCGAAGGGAGCTGCTTCGATGACGGGGTGACGCCCAGCACGGATATCGTATGACGAAGCCATCATCGACGACGGGGCAGGCGTATAGCTGCAGACTCACTACCGGCGAGCGAACTGAGGCAGTCCAGCTCGGCGATGACGCGCATCTTTGCTGCAGTGGGCGGACGAAGCGCGAGAGGCGTACAAGAAGCTCGCTATAAAGACGTCCTTCGAGAGCTGGCGATACGCTCTTCGGCGCCGAGGATTCTTCCTCGTACCCTTGAGCTCGGGGAAGATGTAGCGCTCGGCGTTGTGAGCGTCTGCTTAGCGTCCAGTCTTCAGGCACCTTATCATTGTGGGGTGGAGCGCACCTCATGTGTAGTAGCCGAACTTATTATAGGAGACCTTGAGCGAAGGGATACCCGTGCGCTCACTCTCGCGGCGCTGGAGCTCGAGAGGCATTCCTTGCCGTGAGGAGAGGGCGACGGAGCTCGTCCAGCTCGCTATTCACCCAGGGGCGATGGTGATGCCACGACCGAGAGCGGCGGGTGGCTCTTCGGTCAGTGTGTGCTCGATGATCGAGATGAGCTCGCCCATAGGCTGCAGGCGACTGGCTATCTTCTGTAGCTCAGCTGAGTCGCTGGAGGCGAGGAGTGAGCTGATCTGCTCGACTTGGCCGAGGAGGTGGCCAGCTGGCGTACTCACGAGGGAGATACGCCCGACGACGGCCTTCGATGCCATACGCTCTGAGGTCCCGATGCCGATGAGTAGCTCGCTGGTCGTACGACGCAGCTCGGCCGTATGCACGAGATCCGTCACGACCGACTGGCGGCGGTGGATCTCGGTAGAGGTCAATGAGGTGGGACGATGCCAGTGGCGGAGCAGGCGATCACCCAGCGCCGTTCGGGTATGGTCGATGATGTCGAGTGACGCTTTGCCTCCTCGCGTGTCTCATCGGCGAGAGGATTCCAGACTGCGGGTGAAGCTATCAGCGAGACGCATGTAGCTTCCAGGCGCCTCGATGCTTCGAAGGGGTGGTGATGAGCGATCGTCGTGGTACGCCGGCTCGAGATAGTTGGGGATGGCTAGCCGCTGCGATAGAGGCGGGGCGCTGCCTCGAGGCCGAAGTCGCCAGGCTCTGCACGCCGAAGTGGGGCGGTGAGCTTGCGGCGCTGGTTCCTCCGCGCAAAGCTCCAGTCCTCGACCTCGAAGATAAAGCTACGCAGCCGACGACCTTGTCAAAGAGGCTGCGGCTCAGTGCCTCGACAAGAATTCCCTCGGGCAGGCCAGCGGGCTGAGGAGCCTTCGAGGTGCTCGGGTAAAGCCCTCGGAGACTGACGAATTCGCCCGTCGAGATATCCAGCAGGGAGACGCCCCCATGGCACCATCATCGCTGGAGAGCCAGATGCAGCCAGATAGTTGTTCTCGCGTCTGGGGACGCTGTCACCGAGCACGATTCCCTGGGGTGACGAGCTCCGTGATGCTACGCCGCACGAGCTTCTTCGACAGCTTGGGATCACCTCGAGCTGGTCACAGATAGCCACACGACGCCCCGCGCAGGCGGACGAGCTTCGGCAGGTAGGTGTCGAGGGCATGGTGGAAGCCCGCCAGCCCACGTGCATCGCAGAGCCGTTATGGCACGCTTGGTGAGGATCCTGGTTCTCGGCGGCAGCTGTGGCGTCGTCGCTGAAGGTCTCGTAAGTCTCCGACACGGAAGGTAGGATGGCATCAGTGGTGCTTAACCTTGACTCATGCTGCTTGCATGCATTGATTCTGGGTCTTCGTTTTTTTGCCATAGTGCGCTTGTGGGGCTTTACTCTGGGGGATAGGGAGGAGGGGGATTGGGCGTCTTGGGTGTAGGACGTCACACGGAGGAGGTCGGCGAGAGAACTCCCCACGGGTCCAGGCAGCCGTTGTCGACGATGACGCGCTCCGAGCCTCACCGCGTGCAGCGAGGCTCGTCAGTGCAGGATGTCCTGATGAAGACTGAGCTTGGGCTTTTGCATCGCACAGCTGGCAGGTGCCGAGGCGGTAGTGGTCGCCACTGCGACTCTTCGCCGGATAGATGCACTGGTGACGAAGGCGTCGGCCATCTTCGTGCATCTTGCCGGTTCACGCCCAGGCTCGCGAGAACTCATGTCGCGTATGCTCCATGGTGGTGTGCTGGTGGTTGGCGTTGATGACGACGACCCTGTACGGATCGCACTCGTAGTCGCGCACCTTCATCTCGGTGAATAGATGTTCCAATGGAGTAGTCTTGATTCAGTTGTCTTCCCTGCGGGCTGGGGCGAGCATGTGCCGAGAAAGTCCTGTGGCGGGGCCCTTCCTTACCCTATAATGTTAGCACGGGCAGATACGGTGCCACCGCAGGTGCAAAGGTACGGCAAAAGTGTAGTGCACCTGCCCTGTCGAGCCACGCGGCGAGCTCTTCTAGGAAGCTACGCGTCCCTCTGATCGCCAATAGCGGCGAGCACTGTGCAGGCAATAGACCTGCACGGTGCTCGCTCGCTGCATAGCTGAACTTCGCCAAGAGCGAATTGGGGCGCGTTAGATCGGCATATAGAAGAGACCGTGCGCCAAGGCCATCTCTTCGCAGCTTGCACTTTCTCCTTTCGAACTTCTCGGCCTAAAGCCTCCGATTTGCGAGGAAAGAAGGTACGAGTAATGAAAGTGGTCTTGCACCAATGATTCCATCTACTCTTCCTGACGGGTGCATGGTGAGACTTCTCATAAGGATGGCGAGACAGCTATATAGCTTTGTGAAGTGACCTCTAAGAGTTGTTGCTCTGCGTAAGGGATAAAAGTTGCAGACGAGTGGTGAGATAAGTTGGGGCCACGTACGTGGTCTTAAAATCTACGTACGTGGATAGTTTGGATTTACGTGCCTGGTCTTTAAGACTACGTGCATAGATAAATGAAACCCACTACGTGAAGGTGCTTTTCTTCCGAGAACGATTAACTTTTCCTCCGCTGGATAAGGTGAGATACTCGCGATAAGGCGAAGGGCTTGTGCATCGCTTCAGAGAGGTATATCGGGAAGCTTGGCGTGCGATGTAGCTGAATAAATGAGACCATTGCACGGCATTTCCAAAAGGTGTACAGGTTTTAACACATTTCGTACCGTTGACATTTTAGTGTCTTCGCCAGCCACGAAACAGTCGTATGGCTATCCCCTGCAAACAAACCGGATCCGCTCGAGCTGCCAGGTCTATGCGCCGTGCGCCGCGACCGTGCTCAAGCGCTCGTTCGCCCGACAGATCAGCGCTTGCGTTGACTGGCGAGATATTCATCGCTACTCAACAAAAGTATACAAGACCCCAGAACGCCACAGGCAGTCAGCCTATGATACCTTGATGATGTTCAAAGATCCTACTACTTCGGACCTGAGTACGGCCTGGTGATTGCGAGAGTCGAAGAACGGATCAACGACTCCCTCCTCTTCAGCGGAATTCCTCCTCTTGGATATAGGCCTTCCAGCTCCAGACCACACCCATCTGTCGCTTTCGCGCTGAACTGACCCGCTTAGGGGATTATGGACAAGCTCCTTCACGAGCTGAATAAGCAGTTCAAGAAGCACGGATTAGCCGTATTGACCAGGGCTATCGTGGATGCGAGCATTGTGGATAGCCCGCACGCTCCCGATAGGATATCCTCATCAAGTGGCCGACGACCGAGAGGACTTGCGCACCCTGAAGACAGAAGCCCAAGAGCAGGCTTATCAGTATGAGCTCAAAAAGTCGCAAACCAGGGGTGGATACGGAGCTCGTTGGGTGCGCAAAGGCAGACACTATCGCTACGGTACTAAAAAGCACGTGCTGACCGATGGGCAAGGGTTGGTGGAAAGCATAATTACCACGCCAGCCAGTTGTGCCGATACGGTGGTATTGCCGAGCTGATAGAAGGCTGAGCTCACGCAGGGCGTTAGTGTCGTGCCGATAAAGGTTATTGTAGAGAAGAACTCGAGCTTGTCTCGTTTGAGCGGCAGTTGATGGGATTATGCTCAAAGGCGCAGAAGGGGATGAAGCTCTGCAGACGACAACGTGAACTGAACACGCCATCAGCAAAATGCGCTGTTTGATAGAGCGTACCTTCAGGGGTATTCGAAGGTGGTTTTCAGGAGGGCGATGTCGCTACCGAGGGCTTGAGCGAACGCATCACAGAATATCTTGGGAGCTCTGGCGCCTACATCTGAAGCGTAGCCTAGAGCTTCATGTGCTCCAGAGCACCAAATAGCCCAGAAAAAGCCCCCTCTCAGGAGGATGATCCTCCCGAGGAGAGCAAGAGGGAAGATGCTAGCATCCCACTTCTCAGCCTAGATCGTTCTCCAGGCAAGAGAGGTGGAGGCTGTGAGGAGCTGGAGCACGCGCAATGGTCTCATTTTGCTAATCAATAAAATATCTTATCTTTGCGTCGTTAGTCGTCATCTTTTCGTATGATAAAGTTATGTTTGCATTTTCAAAATCCATCAGAAGATCAGTAAAAACACTGGTGCATTCCCCTTATATTAGGATGTTTTGTTTCATTCTTTGTGGTATAGTAATTATATCACCACAAGATTCTGTCATCTTCACCCTTTCAATACTCTTTAGTCTTTCGTTCTTGGTAACCGAGGAATGAAACCTGCTTTGCTTTCTGAGGATACTAAAATCTTCCAATGGTTGGGGCTTCTGGTGATCTGGTAAAGCGGACTTATTTCATTGACAATGGGTATCTTTTTGCGCCCTGTGTCCTGCCCTATCAATGTTTACTCTTACCGATCGGTGAGTGGGTTTTACGTTGCTATTCCGTTCGTTTGAGCTACTTGGGTTTGCCTTCGAAGAAAAGAAGCAGGCGTACTGAATTGAGAACTTCTATAGCCGCCAATGAGCGTATTGAGTAGTATCCTCTCGTTCATTTTGATTGCTAATCCCTGTCTTTACAGGTATCTCATTAATAGTATTCACGGTTTAGCATTTATCTCCACAGTATTTCATCTGTAATGCTTTCGTTCAATCTGAAAAAGTTAAAGGTTCTACTGCTCAAAGTTGTCAGATGATTTGAGGCACACATAGAAGACCTCAGTGAAAAGCTGAAAGAACAGCAGAATTAGCTGAGTACCACACAGGCTAGAGTCTGGTTATACCTATGACTTGCGCGCTGGATGGTGCTTTTGCAGAAAATACCTCCAAAAATTAAATACTCTTTGGAGGGTATTTCTCGAACCCACTATAGTTGGCAGCGCCTACCGTCACTGGGCTACGTACGTGGCTCTACAATATCTACGATACGTGGATATTTGGTTACGATGCCTGGTCTTTAAGACTGCGATGCATGGGCGGAAAACCACTGCGGGATGGCGCTTTTTCTTCACGAAAATGATGCTTTCCCCTCGCTGGATAAAGAATACTCGCGATGAGGCGAAGGGCTTGCACATCGCTTCGGAGAGAGTATATCAGTGCTGGGCGTGCGATGCGTAGCATTCTCAATATGGGTCGGTATCGCTCACGAGATCGCTTCTTCCTCCTCCTGAAATAGAATAGGGCGGCAGCATCATATACGTGCCGCCCTATTCATCAGGACTTATGTCAGGGAGGCCTTCCCTATGCTTGATTCGTTGTCGACCTGTGCGTAGGTGCGCCAGCGCTCTAAGGATTACTCAAGGTCGCTGGGGAGCTCGCTGTCGAGCATCTCTTCGCCGTCGCACGTGAACGAGCCAGCGTCTTAGCGTGGAGTGCCTGACAGGGGCAGGCGTGAGCGAGTTTTGGACGAACTGCTTGTAGCGTGAGAACTGGTTACCCCCAAGGATCTTGTCGCCACCATAGCGTGCATCGGCGAAGAGCGGGTGCCCGATGTGGCGCATGTGGCCGGGATCTGGTGCGTGCGTCCCGTCTCCAGTCGGCATTCGGCCCAGCTGACGTAGGCCAGCTCCTCGAGGAGGGTGTGTGTGTGACGGCATGCTTTGACCCTTGGAGAGCCTCAGGATAGACCGCCATCTGCAGGCGGTCACGCTCATCACGGCCGATGTTGCCGATGATCGTGCCTTCGCTGTCAGTCTTCCCCAGACGAGGGCGCGGTAGGTGCGGCGGGTCGTCTTGTTGAAGAACTGACGTGCCAGATGCGCCTTCGCCTCAGGGCGCCAGCGATGACAGTAGACCCTCGTGTCCCTTGTCGATGCGATGGACGAGACCGACGTTGGGGTCAGCGGGATCGCAGAGGGTCATCCTGCAGGTAGTGAGCCAGCGCATTGACCAGCGTGCCGGTATAGTTGCCGTGCCCTGGGTGGACGACGAGCCCTGCAGGCTGTGACGACCATCAGCACCTCATCTTCGTGGGCGACATCCAGCGGTATCGCTCGGGGATGATCTCGAGCTCATGCTGGGACGGCGTAGCTGGAGGGTGACGACGTCGAGGAGCGATGCGGTGGTTGCTCTTGACGGGCTTGATAGCCTGCAGAGACATAGCCCCCGTCAGTGCCTGCTGGATGCGACTACGGCTGCTGACCGTCATGCGTGTGCCAGATACTTGTCGATGCGCATAGGGTGCCTGCCCTTGTCAGCTACGACACGGAGTGCTCATGAGTGGTGAGTATCGGCATGCTGGAGATAGGAGACAGCAGCAGCGTCGAGACGCTCGACCTCGGCGGTGCCATCAGGAGGAAAGATATCTTCGTCGCCTTCCCAGACTTCGCTATCGAGGGTGAGCTCCTCGTCGGTCAGAGGATTACCACAGTCATTGCTGATGCCTCCGTCATCCCTTCTTCTCCGGGGTGTGGCTGGTGCTGTGCGTCACGACGGTGCTGTCGCCGCAGCTGCTGCTATCCCTCGATATGGCGATCGAGACCAGCGTATCGATGACCTGACCTGCGACAGGAGGATGAGCTTCGTATCAATAGGTAGCTGCGTACCAGCCTCTACGACCTTGCCATCAGCTGTCTGCAGGCCCGACAAACCGACGCCCACCAGGGACGACACGCTGGTCCGACGGACTCAAAGCCAGCCCCTTTCAGCAGGGCAGGATCTGACGGGCTGACTGATCCTATAGTTGGGGATCATCTGGCGACGCTGGTGGAAGCCATTGATAGCGATGAAGAGGATGCGGCCGAAGCCGGCCTCTTACCAGGTGCGGGGATGACCTCGCGGACGGTGCAGGGATAGCGGTGCGGGAGAACGTCGAGTCGTTGATCTCGTACTTCAGCCCTGCATCATCGAGGATGCGCTGCATCTCGGCGAGCGTCTTACCACGCAGGTCGGTGCCTTGACCGTATCCCCGTGGCAGGTTGTAGATGTCGAGGCCGTGGGTGAGTAGGACGACGAGTAGGACGGGCGCCTGGCAGCGCGGTAGGACGTGCGTCAGGGCGAATCTTTCTTGAGGAGGACATATGCTGGTCAGAAGTGGAGTGGGCGAGGCTATCCGCGGCTGCGTTGATGAACTGAAGGACGCCCTCAGGCACATCTGGTGAGGAGAGTGGGCACTACTTCCTCCATTCCTTCAATCCGTTGCGGATGTATGATCTTATCGCCGATAACTTTTGCCACGGAGTTCATGTCGTGCGTATTGACGATGGTCGTGATATTGTACTCTTGCGTGAGCTCGTAGATGAGCTGGTCGATGACCGATAGAGGGTCTTGGGGTCCAGACCGGGTTCAGCTCGTCGCGAAGAGGTATTTCGGATTGAGTGCCAGAGCGCGGGCGATGGCGGTGCCTCATCATCCCACCACTCATCTCGGCGGGATACTTCTTCGCGGCTTCAGCCAGACCGACACGCTCAGTAGCTCCATCGCACGGCGGTAGGACTTGTCGTAGCTGTCTGAGAACATCTCCCGCCAGGGAAGACATTCTCACGACTGTCATGCTGTCGAAGTGCTGAGCCCTGGAAGAGCATCCCATCTCACGGCGCAGACGCAGTAGCTCGGGCTTGGTCATCTTGGTGAGGGTCACGGCCGTCGCCGAGGACTTCGCCCTGGTCGGGCGGATGAAGCCGATCATACACTTCACGAACGGACTTACCAGCACCACTTTCGGCCGATGACGAGTTCGTCTTCCCTGTCTCGAAGGTGGCGTCGATAGCCTGATGACCTCCTTGTCCTCAAAGCGCTTAGCGAGCGACTTGACTTGTATCTCATAGTGCGGGAGGGCTTGGAGGTGAGGAGGATCTGGTGAGCAGGAGGTCCCAGAAGAGGATGAGGACGCTGCTATTGACGACGGCGCGCGCTGAGAGGCGCCTACCTGCGGTGCCCCGCCCTTCACGCGGTAGCCGTAGTAGGAGCGCCTGAGGAGATGATGAGCGTAGACTACCGACTTGATGATCGAGTAGCCGACGTAGGAGGCGTGAAGAAGCTGGAGCCCGTAGACCAAAGTCCTTGTGCGTCATCGAGGCGCGCCAGATCACAGGCGATATCGACGTACCCGTGACCATAGAAGACCGAGAGCACGGGGATGAGGCCATAAAAGCCTACGATCTTGGGCAGGATAAGGAAGTTCGCAGAGTTGACCCCATGATCTCCATCGCGTCGATCTGCTCGGTGGCGCGCATGGTGCCGAGCTCTGAGGCGACGCTCAGGCGACCTTTACCCGACAAGATGAGGCGCACATGACCGTCGAGAGGCTCGAGGATCATGATCTCACGCGTGGAGTAGCCGATGGTGAGCGTGGGATAAGGGGTTCGTCATGATGATCGACAGCTGGATCGTGATCACCGCACCAATGAGAGTGAGATGATGAAGACGATCCAGAGAGCCGACCCGGACTGTACATCTCTGGATGACGGGCGGAGAACATCCCGCCAGCGCATAGGCGGCGTGAAGGCGCGTCCCATAGCTGCGTATGCTCGCCTACCTCGGCGGTCTTAAATTCCATTTAGTATCTACTTGGAGGGCGTGGGCTTAGCGGAGTCGACGACTTCGCGGCCTGGGGTAGCTCTTCGCCGAGAGGTGAAAGCTTCGCGGCATAGGCGTGCGAGGCTGACCTTCGCGACGGGATCGAGACCGCTCTTGTCCTTAGCCGTGAGACCAGCTGCGTGGGGGATCCATTTGCTCGTCTGGAAGGGTCGTCACGACACGGGAGATATTGCTCTTCTGCTGTGGGTGAAGGCCACGACAGCAATGGCGCCTGCCTTCCCCTCGAGCTGGCCTGACAAGCCCCAGGCGCGGGAGCGAAGGAAGTGAGGCAGGTTGATCTGCAGGGCTCTCGTCCTGCGAGAGGCTTGAGATATGGTGAGGTGTGCTCGGCGCTATCGTAGTGGTGAGCGTCCCAGCGGTGTAGACGCCGTGATCAATCCCGTACTCGAGGCGGAAGGCATCACCCTGGAGGTGCATCTTACCGTCGTCGATCCGGTGCTGCGTCAGCCTTGTCCTGGAGCTGCGTGGAGAAAGTCTACCACGGTAGCACCTGTGCGGTAGAGGCTGGCTCAACACGCTCAAGTAGGCTCTGTGGAGTGACGGGAGAAGTCAGGGGCTGCAGGGGGTAGCCTTGCGCTGTGCTATAGCTCCCGTGCAGAGCAGGGCGGCGGCACTCAGCGTCATGATGATACGTCGCATAATCATAGCTCAAAGTTATAAAGTAATGATAAAACGGCCCATTCCCTTGAGCTTAGCAGCTTCTGCAGCAGTTGCTCGAGGTCGCTTGGTCATGATGTAGACCTCGCGGGAGACTTGCTGCCCTCCTGTACGCCCGACGATGCCGGCGCCCTCAGAGCTGGTCCATGAGACGGCCAGCGCGGTTGTAGCCGATGTTGAACTTACGCTGGATATTCGACGTCAGGCCCACCTGTGTCTGTACGACCATGCGAGGCGACCTCGTCAGAAGAAGGCTGTCCTTCTCGTTGGGGTTGAAGCCCTTGGCGCCATTCTCCTCCCTTCAGGGGATGTATTCAGGGGAGCTCGTAGGCAGGCCAGTGCTCTCCTGCTGCGCTCTATATTCAACGATAGCCTCGGTCTCGGGCGTATCCATGAAAGGCACACCTGCCGCGGATCATATCCTTGCCTGATGAAGAGCATGTCGCCTCGGCCGATGACTGGTTGGCTCCTGGGGAGTCGAGGACGGTGCAGGAGTCGACCATAGAAAGACATCGAAGGCGATACGTGCGGGGAAGTTCGCGCCGATAAGACCCCGTGATGACGTCTGTCGAGGGGCGCTGTGTCGCGATGACCATGTGGATCCCTGCGGCACGTGCCTTCTGCGCCAGGCGGGCGATGGGCTGCTCGACCTCCTTGCCTACGGTCATCATCAGGTCAGCGAACTCATCGACGATAGAGCACTTTGATGTAGGGAGGATCTCATGTCCGTCGACTACGCTTGAGGGCGCCAGGCGGACCTGCTCGTTGTACTCTCGGATGTTGCGCACGGCGCGCCCACCGGTCTGTAGGAGGCGGTAGCGGTTGTCCATCTCGATACAGGGAGTTCAGCGTCGCCGACCTTGGTCATGTCGGTGATGATCGCGCGCGCTCGGCATCCGGGGAGCTTGGCGGTAGCGCTCGATCTCCTCGTAGATAGAGAACTCAAAGCATCTTAGGGTCGACCGCGGCGAACTTCAGCTCCTCGGGGCGCTTGCTGTGAGGCAGGTGATGAGGGCATTCAGCCCGACGCTCTTCTGACCTGTAGCCCCTGCGATGAGCAGATGAGGCATCTTCGTCAGGTCAAAAGATGAAGAGCTCGTTCGTGATCGTCTTGCCGATACCGATGGGGCTCCATCTTCTCCTGCTGCTCACGGTACTTGCGTGAGGCGAGGATGGAGCGCATTGATACGGTCTGTGGGGTGGAGTTCGGTACCTCGATACCGATCGTGCCAAGGCACCTGGCATGGGGGCGATGATACGTGCGCCCTCGCTCTTGAGAGCTCATGGCGATATCATCCTCCATCGTCTTGATGCGGGAGACTTTTGATACCCGACTCGAGGATGACTTCGTAGACGCACGGTGGGGCAACGGTGGCCTTGGGCGTGACGTTCATCTTGAAGCTTCAGCGGCGTGTCGATGATCTTCTGCTTGTGTGCCGATCTCCTCATGTCGATGCCCGTGCCGCCCTGCTCACTAGTCGCGCGGAGGGTCGATGGTGGAGACTGCGGTAGAGGCGACTGGATGCCAGGAGCTAAGGGAGCTCGAGGGGCGGTGCGGTCACCGTCTCGACGAGGTCATCCTAGGCGCTTCCTCAGAGCGATCATCTCAAGGGACGTCGAAGCTCGGCGCTGGTTGTACAGCTGAAGGATGTCGCGCGGGGCTGCTTCTGCTGTGTGCGCAGTCGCCCAGCCGTCGTGGTGGCTGTCGTCGTAGGTGCATGCACTACGGCCGGGCGTGGGAGCCTTCCTCCTGCATCCATATCCTCGTCATCGGTGGGCATCGGAGCTCGTCACGCCAAAGCATCTTCGTCTTGACTAACTCTCCCCTCCACTCGCTCTGAGGCTCTTCGTCCCTCTTCTTTCGCGGCGCGGCAGCCACCACCTGCAGGGGCGTGGGACGAGACGTGGGGTACCTTCGGCACCTTGGGGTTCTGTGTGGCGCTGAGCCGCGCGACTGCTGCATGTCACTGCGAGATAGTGGGGTGAAGGCCAGCACGCCGAGGGGCCAGCGATGCCGATGCCTCTATATATATGGGTAAAGGCTCCTCTCCGCGCAGACCACCCCAGCGCAGGAAGCTATCCGAGGGGAAGAGCGACTGCAGGCCCCGCTGCTACGGGGACCCAGAGCAGGAGGAAAGCCATTGACGAGGAAGCTTGTGATGCAGCGGTGAGGCGCGTGCAGGGGCGCCAGATGGGGTGATGCAAAGAGGTGAGACGACGTAGGGAGGCAGCGAGCAGTCCCCCAGCCGAAGAGCTGGTTGAAGAGGTGGCGAAGATCTGCAGGACCAGGCTGCGCAGGCCTAAGATAGTTTCTTGACCGCGTCTCGCAGCTCGTGCGCAGCATCCTACTCTCCGAGCGGCGTAGATGGGGCTCACGAGTCACTCCCGAGAAGAGGAAGGTGATATGAGTGCTAAAGAGCAGGCGAGAGCGCGCGCGCGCGGCGCACCAGCCCGATGAGGGGTGATGCGGCGGTTGTCGGAGTTCACCTTCATCAGATCCTTCAGGCCACCGAAGAGCGCGTGGTATGGCGGAAGCGCATTCCTCTTCGCTCCCCCTGCTGCGCAGCGGCCACGTGGATTACTTGATGTGTCTTACCTGGGGTCTTAGCCATGATGTCTTATCCTTTGTCGCTTTACTCTTTGTAGCCTACAAAGTTAGCTTAACGAGCCATTTGCCCACGGTAGCGTTATGCAGCTGTAAGGCGTCCTCCCTCGCCTACCATATCACACCCTATTAATATGAACTATCTGATGGCTACTCCTTGCCTCAGCTCTCAGTAGCTGCGCTCTTGGCTCTCCCACGGAGGTCCCGTGCTCACTCCCGAGGTCTTTCATCGAGGAACGGCTCGTGCCGATAGTACGGCCTTCATCCTCGAGCGATGCGTCGCCCTGGCGGGTGCCGAAAGAGCACCTCGAGGGCACTGGCTCCTCGGCGAGCTCGGCCAACCTGCTTTCATCAGAGGTATCAAGCACGCTGCGTGAAAGCCCACCCTGTACCTCTACTGCCGTTGGCAGGAAGCGAAACGACAATACTGCACTTCTACCTATGCTGCAGGCCGAGGGGCTTCAGCGTGCGCGATATGGAGGGTGGCTATATGCGCTGGACGGCGAGGGTCGCCAGTAGTCAAGTGAGCCCTTCTCCTCCTTCACTCTAATTCATCACTGCACGCCTCGTGAGTGCCCTAATGACGATAATAAGAACCAATGATCCAAGATCTCTATGGGAATGGAATCCTGCTGACGCTGCACGTACTGTGGGACCAGGTCCAGGGCGATGCCGCTACGAAGTGATAGACTTCGGACTCGATGTCCCGCCAGCTCACGGGCGTTCCTCGAAGCTCCCAAGCGACAACGCGTGCCGCTTTCAGCTGCAGCTAAGGCACGCGGTGCGGCCTGGTATCACTGCTTCGTGCTCGGGGATGGGCGTGTGACACTTCGCCCCGAAGACGCAGCCACCACGCTCCACGTCCTGCCGAGGGTGCTCGCTTGCAATATCGACGGCTCCGGGCTGCTAGCGCGACAACGCTCGGCCTTTACAGTCCCCCATTACGCGCGCGCCTTCTCACGCTGGAAGAGACGGCGTGCTCTGTAATCGTGTGTGTGCTGAGGCGTGGCACGCACCTCGAAAGGCAGTGCGGCGGTTCAGCTGGTCGCATGCCAGCTGCTCTTCCGGGCTTCCGTGAGGCTGGCGATGAAGTCGGAGTGAGCACCATGTGCCCACGGCGAGGAAGGGATGTACACGGCTGCGGTGCCTTCGTGACGGTGCCAGGCTCATCGCTCCCGCGATCCTGCAGCCTCCAGCCGCTCTGGAGGCGATGCCTCGACCGATGAGATAGCGGACGACGGACTCAGCTCGCGCTGCTGGGAGGAGGCGGGCGTGTGCAGCTTGCTGCAGCCTCGTCGGTCGGTGTGGGCGGTGAGCCGGATCTTCACCTCGGGGTTGTCGGTGAGCATCTGGTAGAGGGTCTCTCCAGAGCTGGTGTGCTCTCAGGGAGTAGGTCAGCACAGACGAGCGTAATACACCTCCGCAGACCTCCAGGGCGCACGCGGAGAGGGAAGGAGTCTACGGTATGCTCTTCGCTGAGCGACCTGCTGAGGGATCGGTGCGCATGAGCGGACGACGACAGTTGAAGGTGGTCACTGCTGCAGCCGGTGGGATGTACTCCGTGTCGGGCACTACCGTGAGGCGGAAGGCTCGCTATCCGGTCGTGAATGGAAACGGCTCTGTCCCCGTCGGACGTCGCCCGACGATGCGCACTACATCGCTCCACGGATGGGCTCCTCCTCTCTCGGTCAAGGACGTAGCCGGTGATCGTCGTGGTCATCTGACGGCGACGGAACTCATACAGATGCGCGTGCAGGCCACGCGCATCATCGCGTGAGGGGCGAGAAAGCCCCGCCTCGGCCAGGGGCTCGCACTCCGCCAAAGCCTGGCAAGCGCTGGGGTGGGAGCGAAGGGTCAGTTCAAGTCGGCCTCGCTATTGATCGGAGGGAGGTTGCAGGAGGGTGGTGCGCATCACTGTGAAGGGTCGCTTCGTAGATATCCAGCCCTTAAAGCAGCATGGTCCGAGGCAGTAAAGTAAGCGCACTGTCGCTCAAGTGGCGTACGGGGAAGGGTTCGTCGGCTGTGCTACTCACTCCCGTGATGGATGCGGGACTGCGAGGGGCATCGCCATGAGGGTCGACGTAGTAGAGCTCCTTGTCTTCGCCCAGGCTTTGTCGGGCGCTTCAGCTGACGAGAGAAGAGCGTGCACCGAGGGACTGACTGTGGGGTGCGCTGTGAGGCGTGCTATCGGCGAAGGCGCAGACCAGCAATGGGCTGCCAGCGGCCACGTTCGTCAGGTGTGGCGGCGGATCTGAGACGTATTACGCTCCCCTGGCGCTGAGGGAGCGTAGGTGTCATCAGAGCCGTCGTCCGTCGGGACTCAGGCTCGTGTGCCAAGCTCTGCCGTCGCTTCAGCAAGGCTGGAGGCTGTCAGGGGCGCTGGCCACGTGCCATCGGCCTGCTGAGCCCAGGCTGGTAGAAGGCGTCCGAGGCTCGCCCGTCACGAAGGAGACGTGCGCTTGGAGAGTGCTGTCGGGCGGTGACTCGCAGAAGACGTTCGCCCGTCGTCGAAGCTCACCGAACTCCTCCGTGTGGAGCTGAAGACTGATCGACGGCGCTCCACCTCCATCCACCTGTGAGAGACTGTCTTCTGCTCGGAGCGCTACTGTGGATAAGGTCGTGTATAGCATAGCCTTTTCGCAGTAGACTATCGAGGTGTGGGCGCGGAGAAAGCACGCTGCCGTGAGGGCCCTTGCCGTGGCGTGGCGTCTACCTCAGTGAGCGGCCTCGGCAGCACACACAGGCTGTGGGAGGCGCGGCGCTTTCGCTCTCTCGTTGGGGTGCTCTTATAGAAGGCTCCTGCCTATGAGTCAGCTCCAGCCTCGTAGAGGGCTCCCGTGCGCTCAGCTTCCCGAGCCCGTGAGGAGGCTCTCAGCACAAGAGCTGAGGGCGAGGAGAAGACAGAGGGAGGAGACAGAAGGAGGTGACGAGAGACCAGCCTAAGCATAGCGCGAGAGCTGTGTTAAGGGATGTAGGATAGCTTATGCGTCTGTAGGCTGGAGTTGCCACTCAGGATGCTCAAGGATGTGGGAGACACTGGGAGCTCAGCTGGCATGCCTATGTCGGCTCGACTCTGCGTCTCGCCGACGAAAGATCGGGCTTAGGAGATAGGCGCCATGCGCAAAGCAGTTCGCTCACCGCTGGCGGTAGGTCAACAGGGCTTCCTGCGGGAGCGAAATTCCACGCCTACGCACGTCCGAGGTTGCGGTGCAGGAGGAGCTGCATCGCCTCTGCTTCAGGCTGCAGGTGATCGTGGTCCAGCCCTGCGGGTGGGCGTCGCGTGCCGTTGGTCTCGATGGACTGGTGGTAGCCGAGGCCTTGGTAAGCCACCGTCTCCTCGGGTGAGCTGCGAGTGGGCTCTGCCACCCGTCCAGATGATACGGCGCAGTAGGGGCGATGGCGTGGCGAAGCTCCTCGATGGTCATCTCGGTGCCCAGGGTCAAACTCCGTGTCGCGAAAGCTGCAGCGGAGAGTGCATCGCTCAGGCGGATGAAGATCGAGGCCTTGCCCATATGCACACGTCGCCCTGCAGAGCCTGTAAAATATTTCGTTGATCAACGCCATGAATGTCGTGGAGATAATCTGGATGCAAAGATGCGACGGCTCGCATAGCTCCCGGACAGGGCGGGGACTTCACTCGCTGGCTCGTCTTGTGCAGAATTTTCCTTATCCAGCGGAGAAGCGGTGTCCTCGTGCGGGAAAAAGCCCCTCCCGTAGTGCTTTTCACGCAACGTCGCACGTGGTCTTAAAGACTACGTGCGCGTGAAGTCAGGCCGACCACGCACGTAGTGTCAGATCCACGTGCGTGAGATGAGACTTATCTGCCATTCGTCCGCACCTTTTGCTACGCGCTCATTGGGGTCACACCACTGCACCTGCTCCCAGCTTTTCTCTCCGAAGAGTAGCCATGTACGGGGTGGGAGTGCAGGTGCTTTTTCGGGTGTTGACCCCCATCCCCACTGTGGGTATTCTGCTTTTCTATATACTTAGCAGGGGTATGTCATTAGCGTTTAGCTTCTTGAGAAGAGATGACTCGGTAGGTAGCTCGCAGCGGAGTATACAGCGAAATAAGCTCCAAGGTCATTTCGTACTTTTGCTCCCTCCCGAGCGCCGCGTGAGGCGCTTGCCTCTAGCCACCTGCCCTACGGGAGCACGTTCTCTAACCAATAACTAACAAAAGCAGTATGTATATCAAGCGAGTGGGCGGCAGCCCTTCTCCTCGGTGCTATCGTCCTCGTACGGCTACATCGTGCGCTAAGGGACGGGCCAGCCTGAGACGAGCATCATGTGGGGACCTCGCGGGTGCGTGGAGACCTCAATGGGATAACGTTCTCCCTAGGACCATCACCGTGGGTGGCACGGAGTACAAGATCACCAGACCATATCTTTCAGAGGCCTTCATCTTTGGCGGGCTGAGCGTAGCTCCCTCTGAGGTCAAGATCGAAGGTGAGGCTCACCCTCATCTCTGTCGTTGACGGCGTAGAAGACCTTCGACGTCACGGTGAAGGAGCAAGCATCTCCTTCCATTCCTGGCCCTCCTTGTGGTGTCATCGTTTTGAGGCGCCCAGCTCAAGCTGGAGATCGCCGTCACTGGCGGCCTCACCCTGGAAGAAGATGCCCTGAGCCACTTTGCTAACGACAAACCAGACGCGATCCTCAAGGCGCTCGCCAGCAGGGACGAGGATCACGAAGATCAAGGGCTACGGGCGCAGTGAGTTCGGCTCCTCCGCCACCTCTAATTACAATCCACGTGCCACCGCTCCCAGCTCTCGCTGGGGTGGTGGCCATCAATGCTAGGTGGGCGATGCTTTGTATAGTCGCTGCTTTTCATACCTTCCGCTCTGTCCTGGCGCGCAGGTGGGATCGCTTGCCATGGCTTCGCTCTTCGGAATACATGATTTTTAACCTGTCAAATGTACCACAGTCATGTATGAATAACCTCAAAGCAGTGGGCAGTGGCCGCTTCTCTTTGGTAGTCTTGTCATCAGCGCAGCCTCGTGCTCTAAGGACGACCCCAATGGACCTAAGTCGAGTGTCCGCTATTAGAGTATCCATGGAGGGTTCGTGGCGTCTTGATAAGCCGACGATCTCCCACGAGAGCATCACCATCGAGGGGCAAGAGTATAGAGTGGCAGACCACATCTTCCAAGACTTTCCTTTTTGCCAGGCTGGGTTGGGAGCCTCGATTTATCCTGATCGAGACGAGACGGCTGGGCTTCACGCCGCGTTGGCTATTGCGTTCAGAAGGTATGAAGCTTTACTCTGAAGGAAGAGGTAAACTCTCCACCGAAACATACAACCTCCCCATCGGAAGTGTCGTCCGTGAGGGAGTGGCTTCACTCAAGCTGGAGATCGCCATCACAAATGCCCTCTTGCGAGCAGATGCCCTCAGAGCACCTAACTCCAGGGTGAGAGTGGCTTTTATCCATGAGGCACTTGCCGATCAAGAAGCTTGGATCTGAAGATCACGGCTGACTACGGGTACAGTAGTTCGCTCCTCGACACAGCGCAGCGATATATGGCACGGCCACCGCTCCAGCTCTCGCTGGTGGTGGCGTGAACTCTACTCGGTGGGGGACATGAGTCATCGCTATTCCGTACATTTGCTCTCTCCCAGGAGGAAGAGAATCAATGCATACTTCTCATCATCCCGTGAATACACCTCTAACCTACTAATAAACTTAAATATGCCTGCGTATCGAGCAGTGGGCGGTAGCCCTTCTCTTTAGTGGTCTCGTTCTTGGCTTTACAGCCTCATGTGCTGAGGGGAGCCCCAAGAACCTTACCATGTGTCTTCGACATCCTCGCTGGTGGTAATGGAATCTCGGTGACGTAGCGGTCTCCTGAGACAATTACCGTTGACAGTACTGAGTACAGGTCACTGAATCCACATCTTCAGAGAGGCTTCTACTCTTCTAATGGGCTGACATGGCTTCCCTCAAAGCTCAAGATCGTGGAGGTGAGGACTACAGGCGAAAAACCAACCCTCATCTCTGTCATGGGCGACCATGTAGAGAAGACCTTTGAGTTGCTCTAAAGGATGGCAAAGCTCTTCGTGCGTACGCTGGCCTGCGGTAGTGTCGCCCCGCAAGACAGCCAGCTCAAGCTGGAGAGATTGATGTTACTAACGATCTCCTGGAAGATGCCTGCGACTCACTTCGGTAATGGCTTGACAAGTATCGTCCTCAGAGGCTCTCGCTGATCAGAATCTCGATCTGGGGAGATTACGGCTACGGGTACTGAAGTAGTCGCTCCTCCCGCCACGGCATCGCACAGTATGGCACGGCCACCGCTCCAGCTCCACTGCTGGTGGCCGAGATACGCTGGAAGATGTTGCTATCCCGCCTGATGCCCGTGCTGTAAATAAGAGTGGAGAGCGTAGAGAAATTTCATGAAGATTCTGCTCTATATTGAGTACCTTTGCAGCGTATTTGCAAACCCCAGTAAGTATCCGTACAAGCAGTAGACTATCGTCGTGATCATGCTCGAGGAGTGCCTCGAGGATGAACCTCAGCCACGAGGCAGTATGTCGACGTCACCTTCCGGTGAGCACTCACGTGCTATACTTGAGCCGCCTCTCTCTGACGGCGAGGCATCTCCTCCTTCGACCAGATCCCGATGCTGCGGCACGAGGCCGAGAGACGGGTGCTTCACGTTCGTCGCCTCGAACTTCCTGCATCTCGAGCACTTCATGGACTACTATGAGGAGGCTGGGGCGGGTTGGATGCACTCTTGGCTGACCTCGGTGTGTCCTCCCATCCCTCGATGATATGGAGCGTGGCTTTAGCTTCCCGTGATGCGAGACGCCTCTCTTGGATATGCGCGCGAATAACCGCGCAAGGCCGCTCAGCGCGTGACGCCTGAACGAGGTACGATGAAGCTGCTCTTGCCGATATCCTCTACCACCTGCCGCTATGGAGCTGAAGCAGAGCCGATAAAGGTCGTGAGCGTATCGTGCGAGGCCCGAGCTGCGGCACCTCTGCAGACCGTCGAGATCTCATCGCCGTCGTCCGCCCACTGGTGCGCGTCCCGACCAAGAGAAGCAGCAGCTCCTGCATCTTCCAGGCGCTGCGTGTCAACGAGGGTCAATGGCGAGCTGACGGCTCTCGAAGAGCTCCTCAGAGCACACGCGGCGGCGTCCTGCACGTCCCGGTGAGATCGTCTCGTGGTGATGACCTATCACTCCCTCGAGGGATCGTATCGTCAGAACTTCCTCCGTCCAGGGGCGGTACTCGGCCGATGCGTATCTACGGCTCTTCGGCTTCAACAGCGTCACGGTGACGCGTAAAGCCCATCACGCGCCTTCTGTAGCGAGCACGAGTCGCTCGCAAACCCCTCGTGCCACGCAGTGCTAAGCTGCGCGTATCGCTGAAACTTCTCTGGTCCCTCCCAATGCCTCTACCGCCACTGCGATGACTCCAGACGGTGCTGTATCCCCTCCGACGAGAGCCCGCCACTGCAAGCGGATGCGCATGACCGCTAACTACCCGATGCCGCGCGCGCGAAGAGGATCGCAGGCGCGGCCTCATTGAGTGCAGATCGAGGCCATGACCTGTGGAGACTTGCCGCCTTCGGAAGAATATTCGCTGCAGCGCGCTGCTGTCTCTTCCTCGTGGGGTGATGATCACGCATGGCCCTGTCTATCAAGGGCAGCAGCTTGCGTGAGATCCCTTCGCTGGAGAAGAAGCTGGAGGATAGCGCTTACTGGAGCCCTCTTCACCTCGGCGGCACTCATCGAGTATGAGCGTATCAACAACACATCACGACCAGAGTCGACCAGTACCAACTCCAGCTCGTACCTGCTGCCAGCCTCTCTCCTCGTCGACGGGCCGATGATTCTCTTAAAGCCTCACTAACCCCACGTATCTTCCACTACAGGCTGGGGTCGTCAATGAACCTGCGTACAATCACCGCTAAGCTCAGGGCCTTCGTCGCAGCGGCTAAGGCTCGCCCGTGGACTCTTCTTCAGGGTCCAGCGTGGTGTCGTGCTTCCGCCTCGCCCGACCGCTATCCCTGGGTCGTGGCTTTTATCTCGCTGGCGATGGTCTCGTGCTGCTCACATTGGCTCTTTCATTCATCCTCAGTCGACGGCAAGCGCTATGCGGAGATGGCCTCTGAGGTCAACCCCCACGCTACAGCGCTGTCGAGCCTATGCGTGGCGCCGATCTACGCCGTAGATGGGCGCCTGTCGCCGTCCACCTCCCCGTCTATCGCCTCTTCTTTGACTTCGGACACAAAGCCCTCGAGCCGCTGCGAAATCGGCGCTTCCTCGAAGGATGGCGATAGCAAGCAGCAGGCCATAGCGCGAGCAGATCACTCGAGCTTCGCGCCGAATACGAGGTAGCCATGCCGACTCGCTGGCCGGAGCTGGTGGCCAATACCAGCCGACCTCTCGGCACGCAAGCTCACTGGAGGCCAAGCTCAGGGGCGCGCTGGAAGCAAGGCTGACACCAGTCCCGCCACCGTCGTGCTATCCGACTGACGTACCCTACGTCCAGTGCCGCGCCTGCACACGCACGAGACCCTTCGTCATCCATAAGACGGGCCCAATAGAGTATGAAGCGCCTCTTCAGCAAGCTCATCTATACACGGAGGAGTGAGGCGTCAGTGTCTATCCCTTCGGTTCGCTGGCTTATCGCACCATCGGGCATATCTACGACCGTACCGATGGCAGCGGGCCTGACGAAAGGCGCGCTTCGAGTCGTGAGCTTCGCTACAATGATCTCCTCGCAGGGAGCTCGGTGAAACGCTCCTTCACCACAACATGGGTCGCTACGGAGACGGATCATCAGCAAAGCCCGTCGATCGCATGACGTCCCACCACGACCCTGGACATGAGCCGCCAGGCATCGACGAGCGCAATCTCCGCGAGCAGCTCTCCTACCTCTGAGGCCGCGAGCCGTACCGTCGTCCTGATGGAGGGTCAAGACGGGTAGGTCGTCGCGATCTCCAAACCTCCAGCGCACCGCACCCGGCGTCTACCACACGCGGTGAATAACCAATGGCCGTGTCGGATGTATGGGTGGGCGGGCTCTACGCTTCAAGAGTACGCCTGGTGATGGTCGCCCATGATGACGGGGTCGTCCATCAATGATACCGTCGACGTAGGCAGCGGCCTCTGGAAGTACGGCGATAGGTCCTCACAATGACCACAATACTGCAAACCACGGTGGCTATGGGCGTATCTCCGTGGCGCAGACCATCGTCAAGTCAATAATGTCGAGTGTGGCGAAGATCATCACCCGTGCCGTACTGCCGCTGCCCGATGACTATGTGCGGAAGATCCGTAACCTCAGCTCGGCGAGGGCCATCAAACTCCGAGCGTAATGAGCTGCGAAGGCCCGCGTCCGTCGGCGCTCGAACGACCCTGACCGCTGGTACAATACCACACCACGCGCAGGTGTCCTATGGCTATGAGACGCAGGTGCCTCCTATCTACACGCTGGCCTTCTTCAATGCGGTCGCTACTAGTGGCCAGACACCGCGCCCTTACTTCGTCTCCGAGATCCGCAGACGGGATCGGGTCATCCAGAACCTTCAGCCGACGGTCAGTGCGTGGGCGAGTCGTAAGCCCAGACGCTGACGGCGATCCAAGAGATGCTGCGTCGTGATACATCACCGAGGTACACGCAGGGAAGAAAGGCGCGCTCGCCCTTCGTCGCTATCGGCGGGAAGAGCGCACGCAGCAGCTCGCCTCCAGGGCGCCAGACTCGCGACTCCACGAGGCACATGCGCGCAGGTATCGCCTGCTGCGTACTTCCCCTCCGAGGCACCTAAGTACTCCTGTATCGCGGTCGTCCGCGGTACTCGAGCCAGTTCAGCGCTGAGTGCGCGAAGATAGCTCTCCTATCATCCGTAAGGTCGCCGAGAGCCTCTTATGCCGGCACTCGGGAATCCTATCCTCTGGATTCGCTCCGTCCATCGTCCTCTCCCCAAAGCGTATGCGGGTCATGCCGATGCATTGCCTCAGCACTCCTCGCAGTGATGCTGCACAGCTCGGTATGCCCACGCGCTCAGCTGCCGAGGATGCTGGGCTCTTCATCGCCGTCGATACGGCGCTACGTGCCCGCTCCCTGCCGCTACGAATGGCCGTGTGCCTGCCGTCGTCGGTACGAGTGCGATGGATGCTGTCTACCTCCTGCGTAAGATGGGGCTGCAACCCTCTCGCCTGCGTGGTGCGGGCAGCGTCGTCGGGCGGTCCATGCGGCAGGCTCGCTCACCAGCCGCAGCCGGCTACCGAGCGTCCTGGGCTCAGCTTCGCCTCCTCAGGCGCACGGCTCCTTCTCCCGCACCACTCGTGGGCACTATGTCAATTCTATATCCAATGACGCAGAGCTCCCTCACTCCAGGCATGCCTATGCCTCACCCTCCGAACCCGCACGCCATGGCGAACAGCGAGATCCTCATATCACCGAGACCGCGCTGTGAGCCTGGGACGCTCTTCGTCGCCCTACGATGAGTGTCCATGCCGATGGGCATCCCTTCGTCCCGCCGCTATCGAGGCGGGTGCACGTCACCGTCCTCGTCGAGACGCTCCCGAGGAGCAACACGCGGACGTCGTCTATATCGATCGTCAGCTCTGCGGCTGCGCCTCCGGACTCACCAGCTCGGCACTCCACGGCCACCCCTCTCAAAGCGATGCAGTATTCAGGTCGGTCACGGGACGAATCGCAGACGGCTTCATCGCTTTTGCTCCTCTTCCGCCTCTTCCGTGCAGCGGGCTACCGCTAATGGACTCTGAGGCACGGTGTGCACCTTCTCTCCGACTAAGCCCGATCGCTACGCATACCACTCCTCGCGCTTTTGAGCTGCAGGCACTCGCGCGTATGCAGGCAGCGGGCTGTGCGCACGTCTTCGTGGAGTCAGACCACGCTGTGAGCGCGGCATCGTGCCGCTGGTGCGCTTCCGTGACGGTCTCTTCACGCGACCTCGCGCGACCACCTCGACTATCACGGCACGGTGCAGGAGGTATCTCCGTGCTAAGAAAGAGCTTCTTCGATGGGCTCGACAAGGATGCCTTTGCGTGCGAATGCAGGCGACTAGAATGGTTGTGTGATGCTGCAGAATACCCGGGCGCATCGGTACGGCTACGCCCTGCGCGCCATTGACTTCGCGCGGATCATCGACGCAACCTCCTACGGCGCAGCTGCGTATCAGGTGTCAGGTGCCTGGTACGACTCGTCAGCGAATTCAATGTCTACAACCTCCTCGCCGTATATGCGGCAGCGACCCTCTCGGTATGTGTCGAGAAGAGGCTCTGCGCCTGCCGCCTGAGCGAACTCACCGCTGTCGACGGGCGCTTCAAACTTCGCTCCGAAACGTGGCTATATCGCTGTCATTGAATAGGTATGCGCATACTCCCGATGCCGCGCGCCTCGTTAATGCTGGAGACGCTCGAGTCTTCGCTCAAGGGCGCGAAGATCATCTGCGTCGTCGGCTGTGGGCGACCGTGACCGCGGTGGCGTCGATTATGGCGCACGGGCGGCAGTCCGTGCTGACGTCATCCTCACCTCTGTAAATTCTGGCGTGCAGTCCGTAGCGATCATCGAGGAGATGCGTGCTGGCCTAAGCCCCGAAGAGCTGAGCCGCACGCTCTCTGTCGACAATGCCGAGCTATTCGCACGGCTGCGATGTGGCCTCTGCGAAACTTGATCCTCGTCGCGAGCAAGGGCCTGAGACTTATCAGGAGAGATCGCAGGTGTGCGTCATCACTTCGATGACGCGAAGATCATCATCGAGCAGTTCGCTCACGAAGCAGTATTCCTCTACACAAGATTATGATTTATCACCTTTTTGAGTGCCGGCCCGTCAGGTGTTGCCTTACCTTTCTCATCTCTTCACCACGTCTCCTTCCGTGTGGGCTTAGCGCTCATCGTAGCGCTCCTGATCAGCACGATCTGGGGAGCAGGTCATTGACTTCCTCCGCCGCAAGCGATCGGCGAGCTGGTGCGTGACCTCGGTCTCGAAAACGACAGACGAAGAAAGAGACACCCCTACGATGGGTGGTGTCATCATCATCATAGCGATCCTGAATTGCCTACGCTCCTCTTTGCGCGACTGGACAATATCTACGTCATCTGATGATCATCGACGCTCTTGATGGGGCTTCTGGGGTTTTGCTGATGACTATATCAGGTATTCAAGAAGGATAGAACGGCCTGAAGGAACTACAAGATCATCGGGCCGGTCGTCCTCAACCTCATCGGTGAGCGCTCTACCTCAACCCCTCGGTCGTCATCAAAGCGTAATAGTGAGATCTCCGTGAGGCGGTGTGCGTAATTCGCTTCCGAGACCGCCGATGCACCAAAAGGGTCAGAGACCTCATCCCTTCTCAGAGCGAATAACCTCGATTACTCCGAGATCCTCCCCATTTCTGATCCAGGGGTGAAGAAGATCGTCCAGGTGATCATCTTCATCGTGATGACGGTCGTCGTCGTCATGCTCCTCTCCAATGGTGTGAACCTCACCGACGGCGTCGATGTAAGCAGCCTCCCGGGTTCGTCAGCTATTGTCAGGTGGTGCTGGGGTCTTGCCTACGATCTCCTCGCACCCACGATATGGCGGGCTACCTGAATACGATGTTTATCCCAGGGGCAGAAAGAGCTGGTTATCTTCGCCGCTACGCTCGTCGGGCAACGGCTGGCTTTCTCTGGTACAGCTCTATCCCGCACAGGTCTTCATGGGCGACACGGGAGTCGGCGCTCGGTGGTATCATCGGTGTCTTCGCTATCTCCTCATCCGTAGGAGCTTCTACCTATCCTCTGCGGTATTCATCGCCGAATTTACCTCTTCCAACAAATAAAGCGCTTCTACTTCAAAGTACGCCCGTATGCGTACGGTGAGGCGTGCGTGTCTTCAGATGGCGCCCTGCACCACCACTTCCAGCTCCTGGTGGTGCGGCTACGAATGTATCCTGAAGCGTCCTATCGCTAAGATCCCTGAGGCCAAGCTGACGATGCGCTTCTGGCTCATCGGCATCCTGCTGGCTGGTGACCATCGTCACGCTGAAGATCCGATAATAGGAGGGCCTGCCGGTGATCAAATAGAAAGATAAGATCGTCAGTCAAGACCTCTTCGACGTACTCTTCGTCTGTGACTATGACACCTGCAGGGGGAGTGCTGCGTCAAGGCGATAGCGGTGCGCGCCGCTGGAGGAGGGTGAAGCGGGCAACTTCGTCCAGTGCCTGCCCCATGTTGCGCCATCTGCTCTCCCCTGCAGCCCTCAAGATCATCGAGAAACGAGCGTCAGCTACCTTGATGAGAGGACGATGAGGTGACCTCTATCGTGAATGGGCGTGACTGCGTCTCTTCACCACCTACGACGAGCAGGACGCTGTGCCTGCGCCTCGGAAGGTCTGGCGAAGGAAGATTGGACTTCATCAAGCCATCAGCTGTCAGCTCTATCCGTGCGTCTGACGAGTACCCACCTTCACGGCGGTGAACTACCATAAGTGGTCGATCTGCAAATGTGCGCTCAAGCTCGGGCGCAAGCTCAGGTGCCCGTATATCCAGTTCCTGCGTGCGCCGCTCACGCGCCTTTGGTGAGGTTCTACACGCAGCTGGAGGAGGTCGCAGCCTCTTGACCCGAGCGCGAAGAGGCGAAAACAGGCAGGTGGCCTCTCCCTCGTCCCCATACATATCCTGCGCATCGCCCCGTGATCCTCTTCGGATCACGGGGCGTGTCTTCCAACCCCAGGGGCGATGTGCGAACAACTCTACTGCCTGGATAGCTCCCTTCCTCTGGTAGCTGGTCTCTCCTTCTTGTCCGAGGAGTGGTATGAACCTATGGGTCACTGCTCCGACCAATATAGCTCCGCGTGACGACCAATATGGCTTACGTCGCGACCAATAGGTCAGCTCATCGACCTATAGAATGAGCCACCATCCTATATGGGAATTTGGGGGAGTAGGTCCAAATAATAAGGGGGAGCAGCATGTTCTGCTCCCCTCTGCTCTGATGTACCTTGGGGCGATAAGCCACAGGGTGGACCTTTTCTTAGCCGTGAGTTCGTGTAGACGCCTTCGCCAGCGTTGTAGTGCTCGTTGGGGTACTTGATGAAGTCCTCGTGGAGTGTGGGGAAAGATCGCAAAAACTGGAGGATATTGTCGCGCCGACGGTGAGGATGAACTTGTAGCGGCCATCCTTGTTGTAGTCCTTGAGCTGCTCGCGGGTCGGGCTGCGTAACGTAACCGAGGGACTGCTGTGAGGCAAGCTTTTCAGGAAACTCCAGCGCTGAAACCCTGACCTTCCTGCTGCGTAGAGGATGAGCTTCTGCTGCTCAGCCTGCTGGGCCTGGGGCCGAAGGCGTTGGGTGCGCAAAGTCGGCTGCAGCCTTCCTGGATGTACTTAACTCTTGCCCTGAAGACGGGTCTGGTGAGCAGCATCCTTCTCGAGCTTCCTTGATTTCCTGTGCGAACTTATACTGAGTGACACTGTGTCCATGTTCTAGAGCAATGGGCAGGCCAGTGGCACCCAATACTTCAACAGGAGTAGTGGGGTGAACTCTGCTCATTGTGTTCCCTCCACAGGAGGAGGCAGAGGAGCACAGCGAGGGTGCGATGGCAGTGTTGTGCCGAGGCTTACGAAACCTTTCTTTGTCATGTGGGTAGATTATGATTTGTAATGGATATGCCGGGAATTGGATAGTGGGGGCTATAAATTTGGCTTACCCTCGTTGGCTGAGAGGCGCTCAGCCAGAGTCTTGTGGCGCTGGGCGTCACTTGTTAACACTGTGACGTGTGGCTGAAATACCACGCTGCTTTGCACATGTGGCTCAGTTTGCCCCAACGTGTGTGTGCTGGGGAGACGCGTTCTTCTTGAAGATCACCCCGATAGAGAGGAGAGAGACCACGAGCCCCATAGCGAGGGTGAGATGAGGAATGATGACACTACTCTTTTGTCTTTGCCTTTAGAGAAACAAGCCACGACTGCACCTACGAAGGTACTATCGAAAGAATTATCATACTTGTTTTTTATCGTTATATTTGTTGGGGAGCAAAGGTACAAGTTTTCGCTGATTAAGGCCTTAGAGTGTTACTACGGTACGAAAAGTGCTTTCTTGTCGCCCTGCCAACACATTTACCTATACGTAAACATCAAAAGAAAGCAATGGAAATTGGGACTGAACCCCAAGATTTGGTGTGGAAGGTACTTCCATGAGATCTACGTCCCCGCCCTCGAAGGAAAGATCATCGCTTACCTCGAGAAGTTCGCTAAGGATTACGGTATCGGTACAGAGAAAGGATAAAGGTGGGCAACATCGTCATGTACCAGCCTGCTGCCCCTGGCTGCGAAGACCGTGTCAAGCTCATCCTGCAGAGTCACGTCGACATGGTGGCATGCGAGAAGAACGCTGGTGATGCGACCGACAACGACCCATCCGTACCATCATCGATGGCGGGCACATGCCGTGGCACCACCGGGACGCTTCGCGTAACGGCATCGGCTGTGCTGCACAACTCGCCGTCCTCGCCTCGGACGACATCGAACACGGGCCTATCAAAGCCCTATTTCACCATCGACGAAAGAGACCGGTATGACCGGTGCCTTCGCCCTCCAGCCTGGCTTCCTCACCGGTAAGATCCTCATCAACCTTGACAGCGAGGACGAAGGATGAGCTCTTCATCGGCTGCGCCGGCGGTGAAAGTATCGTCGCTACCTTCAAGCGAGTACAAGGCTGCTCCTCAGGATCTCGTATGTCCGCGCCTCCGTCTCTGTAGCCTCAAGGGCGGTCACTCTGTTAATTGAGATCGTCGGCCTCGGCAACGCTAATAAACTCCTCACGCGCTACCTCTACGCTCTCGGAGACATTGGTGCCTCCTTCAGGATCGGCGGCGGTAACCTCCACGCGCTATCCCCCATGAAGCTCACGCGCTCATCAGTGTCAAGCCGCTGACAAGGCTAGGGCTGAGGAACTCTCCGCGAGCTCGATGTACACTGTACCAATGAGCTCAGGCCGTTGACCCCAAGGTCCGCCTCCCGATATCGAAGACATGCTGCTCCTGCACAGGTCATCGACTACCAAGTGAAGTCCACGCTCTCATACGTGCGCTCTACGCGCCCTCGGCGTACTCGGTATGAGCCACAGGCTGGAAAATCTGGTAGAGATCGAACAGCCTCGCTATCAAGCAGCGTGACGGCGTCATCACGCTCGTCGAAACTAGCCAGCGTAGCTCCGGCGAGCCTCGCGACAGCGCTTCGGAGATAGCCTCTGTCTTCAGGCTCGCTGGTGCTGATGTCAGGTCTGAAACTCTTACCCAGGCGGAAGCCCAGCGAACTCTGCTATCCTATGAAGGCTTCCGACGATGCTTATCGCAAGCTATGCCGGCGAGAGCAGCTGTCAAGGCTATCCGCGGGTCTCGGTGCGGTCTCATCCTCGACGTCTATCCCGACCTCGATATGGTATCGCTGATTCCTGCGCTCCGTGACGTACACACTCACCCGCTGAGCGTATCGGGAGGATCGGACGGTAGACCTCTGGTAGCGTCACCTCCTGCAGGTCCTCAAGGAAATCCTGCAGCCTAGTAGTCGTCTCCTGACACTAAGCCCAATCAAGCAGGCTCCCCCCTGTGCGAAGCTTTCGCACAGGGACTGTTGCTTATATGGTGAAGTTTGCTCCTCTCAGGCACTGAGCATAGGGTATAGAAGGGGGTGCGAACCACTACTATCGAGGTGTGAGCCAGTAGTGGTCAGGTGTGAACCGGTAGTGGTCAGGTGCGAACCAGTAGTGTGGTCCGGTGCAGACCAGTAGTGGTCAGAGTGTGAACCAGTGGTGGTTCAGGGTGAAACTACTGGTCTGTGCGGATCACTGTGCTCCCACGTTCTCAAGTCTCACCACGCCTCACGACGCTTTAGCGATGGCTCACCTACCAGCGCGCAAAGTGGCGCCCACGCTTCCCTCTGCGGGAGGGTGGGGCGCCATCCTCTCAGGGGGAGGGCTGGAAACTATGCCTTGCGGTGGAGATATATCCCTTCAGCGGTTGGGGGAGAAAAGGACGGCGTCTTGCTCTCTGGGTCGATGGTGACTGATGCCGTGGGCGGGGACGGCTACGAAACTTGTCGAGCTGATTTCGCGCGGAAGTCCTTCAAAGAGGGATCGCTTCGCCGAAAGGGTGTGTACGGATGATGTCGATGAGCGTCTGCCTCGAGGCGATAGGGTCGTGTAGCTCATCGTGCGAGGGCTCCCGAGGTGGTGAAGCGGGACTTCCGCTCGCCTGACGGGGGTCGAGGAGCATCGTCGTCCCTCAGTCCATAGAAGGCTGGCGAGGCCGCTGGACTTGGGCTCCTGAGGACCTGCTGCTACAGCTCAGGCCACAGACGAGGATGAGTGAGTAAAGAGGTGAAGTTGAGATACCACACTGACGCTTGGGGAAGGGTAGCGTGCCATAGTGAATAAACGCGATAGATGAATTGGGACTAATGAGCAGCCTCCACGATGTGTCGAAGAAGAAAGGTGCATAGCCTGCCTGAACGTACCTTGACTTGCATCCATGTGGGACGATGAGACGCTCAATGGTCCTGCTTTCGTCGGCGGAAGAAAGCCATCGATCAGTATCGGAGGGGTCTTCCGAGAGCTCGAACGGTCTCAGATCACATAGGGCGAAGGCCTGATCATCGATGTGCTGGCTCTCT
>BNJU01005459.1_pt1 | contig 138767 bp, 160 predicted proteins | sample 8539281 | NCBI WGS metagenome assembly BNJU01 (sample SAMD00202456, study PRJDB9452) | human saliva metagenome | isolation source: human saliva | place: Japan | reverse complement strand
GTAGGGGCCGATGGCCGCCGGTGCTGCCTGGGTTGCAATTGCTTTCTTCATAATAGATAACTCCTCTCTGAACTAATACTCTTACTACTTCAGTATACTACAGTTATTTCATGATTGCGAAATGACTTCCTCTATTGCCTGTGGTAAGTTATTTATTAATTTGATTTTTTTACATCTGTATATTTCTTGATGCGAAGTTTATCCTGATAGCTCAGTACCGTACCTACCATCCAAATCTCTGTATAGGCTTTCCAAGGCAGCGTATCCAGCTCCGTTGCCTGCAGACGAAAATCGCAATTTAACTTCTCAATCTCGCGTCCCAGCTCTCTACGAGAAAAAATCAGAATTCTGGGAAGTCTGGACTTACGGTATTTCTTTTCGTACTCCTCTAATTCTTCTATCCGCCTTGTTAGCAGCTGCTTTTCGCTCACAAATTGTTCTAACTGCATCTCTAGTTGATTTACGGATTCAACTAACTTTTCTTTCTCTTGCTCTGCCACCTCTCTTTCTTGAAGCAGTTGTGTCTGAAAATTCTGTTTGTCTTCTTCGTTCTCCCTCTTATACCGCTCTATCCTCTCTTGTAATCTATTGACTTCATGATACTTTCTCTTATATACGCTGAGTTCGTCAACCAGCTTTTTTAGCTCTTTTTTTTCATTTTCAGTCTGTTCTACCTGTGTCTCTAGTAGATCGGCTCTCTCCGTTTGCTTTTCAACTTCCCGCTGTGTTGCCTCAAAATCAGCCTTCATCTGCTGTAGCTGCTTTCTCTGCTTCTCTACCTTACGCCTTTCGTCTTCAAGCCGTGTCTTTAAATCCTGTTCTGTTTCATCTGCCGGCTCTTGATGCACTATTGTGCTGAGTGCATAGCACTTTCTCTTCATACTTTGCTGATTTTCAGCATCCTTTGACTCTATATAATCTCGACAAACCTTTTTTATAAAGGACTGATCTGCTTCTCTTCCATGCCTAAGTTTAATTAGTAATTCCGAAAGTAATTCACGACAGTTCTCTTGAATCCCACTATCAAAATAAACCCGATTTTCTTTTTTACAACGGTCAAAGAAATATTGAATAAATCTTTCTCCTTCTTCATCCGACATATCACGAAATAGCTGGCGGATGTCTTTCACATCACTCATATTGAAGGCTCCTGTATCGAAGATGAACAAAACTTTTCTGCTTTTAATGCTTCATCCACTAACTCTTGAATATGTGCAGAGAGTTCCGCTCTCGTGCTGTTTCTATTTCCGGGGCGCAGCGCAAAAGTTTCAATCGGAAAACTCTCCGAGTGCAACGGCGGCGTAATTGTATCCGGCGTCAACGCCATCACACCTCGTACCGGATGAGTCCGCAACATTTTTCCGTTCCCACCATAGGTCTCGTCGCTACAAGCATTTTTATAATATGTCTCAAGCTGTCCTAAGCTGGATCGTTCCCTCCCCCAAATCTGAGGAATCTTTCGGTACTTACACTCCAAGATGATGCTGCCAATATACCAGCCTGTTTGTTTACTGAAAATGTGCAACAGTAAATCCGGATGATTGTGATTTTTTCCGTTGTGACTTGTTGCAAAATAAAGCGGATCTCTTGTTGAATCTTCACCCCGTTGCCCTAAGGTCTGGTTATAAACCAAAGCAAGACGTACCTTCGCGTTTTCATACCATACTCGACTTCCGTCTCGAAGAGCGAGGCTACCGTCTTCCGCTACTTCATAACTTTCCTCGCGTGCCGTCTCCGTCGCAAATTCTTCAAGGACGTGTCGAAGCTTAAAATAACACCAAAGCTCGTAAAGAAAGCTGCTCTTTTGGTAACTCAGACGATAGATTTCTTGCATAGTCACGCCAATATGATCTCGCTTCAATGCCAGATACAACCGATAGATCATATAATATCTATTATCCGAAAGCAGTGCCTGCGGCACTGTATATAGCTGTGTCACAGCTATATCCTGATACCATCCCGTATTCTGAAGTGCGGTCAAGAGGCGACGATACCGTCGCACTATCTTTGTAAATACCTGCATCCGCCCACCACTCAGTTGCGGGTCTTCTGTATATCTGGAAAAATCTATCAGTTTGTTTAAAAACGTTTCTGTCATAATGCGAAGCATCCGATTCTCCGCGATATCATAGTCAAGCCGTTTTTTCGGAATCCATTTGACATGTGATACACCACCGCGAGCTAAATTACGTCTGAGACTTTTCGCATCCACTCGTCCCCCCGCCTGAACAGGCTCTTTTTCATAGACTGTCTTAATTGTATAACGCGGTTGTTCTTTAATTGCAAGAATCGCTGCAAATACCTGACTTTCCTGTTCTTCAAGACGTTCCAAATCTCGAAACGCGCGAAGCGGGAGCGCCTGCTCACCACCAATGCCACGCCCCATTCGTCCTCTTTTCCAACTCCGGCTTAGCCCCTCAAACTCTGCCTCGAGCTCCTGCTGCATAATCTTCCATTCACTGTGACTAAGTTGCCGAGGTGCTACTTCAAAACTGCCGTAGTAGCGCGTGCCCTCTGCAAGGACAAAAAAACGCCATACGCTCTACGAGAAGTCCTTCCTGACCGGCACCACAAAGACGAAACGGTTGACCGGATGGCTTGATGTAGTCCCCCGCCGCATCCGTTTTGAACACGGTCTACATCGACCGCAATGTCCAAACAAGGTAGATACAGCCTCGCATTCATATCTTCCGATATAAACAGAAGCTCAACGCCTTCATTTTCCTTGACAAAAAAATAGTCGGAGTTTCCGTTAGACTGTTTGCGGCAGCAAGACTGACAAAAACGTGTCGCCTCTTTGCTTTCTTTGATACCCTTCCCTTGTTTATCCAAAAGCTAATGTTCGGATTACAGACAGTGAAAAAAAGGGAGATTAGTTGCAATAGCCATAGCTTTCAAGCTCCCTCTTTTTGTGCGAGAATGCCCTGCTCTTTACAAACTGCGAGTGACTTGTGCTTCTCAAGCACCTGGAAGAGACTGCTATCTCCCTCTTCTTCTACGGCCGGTCCTACAACACTTTCAACGCCTCGAAGCTTTGTCAACACGCGTTGTGCAATTTGTAAATCCAAAAGCTCCTTCAAATCCCAACGCTTCTTCGTCCGGCAAATTACTGAGATATTTTATGACGCTCTTCACGACACGCGGTCCTGCTCCATACTTTGGGCTCAAATGCTGCAGCGCACAGTGAAGATCCCAGAGGAGCTCACGTACCTCCTGTGCATTTGAAATCTGTTCCTTGGCAATCAGCTTTTCGTAATCTAATGTACTCCAGACTCTGGTCTTCCCAATCGCTGCAAAGCTCTTCTCCTGCCATTCCGTCAAGTAATTTAGCACCTCTAATTCAATCACATTTGCGCGATCCAATACCTTGTCCGAAAAAGAAAAAGTCGTCTCATCAATGTTGACTGTACCGATAAACTTTATATTGCTTCCGATTTTAATCCGGTATGGATAATCTGCCGCGTTGTAGAGCTTGCCCATATACTGCTTATCATAGAGTTGCAACTCCCGCTGCCCCGCCGGACGCTCCAGGATCGAGAGGAATTGACTGAAGTAGTGCTCGACCCGCGCGAGATTCATCTCCTCAAAGCAGACCAGGAAGAGCTTGTTCTTATTCTCCTCTCGCTGTGCGCGCACCAGAAAATCCACAAAGCCTGAATCCGCCGCGTGGTAAACCATATGCGCGAGATCCACATAGCCGAGAAGATCCGAGTCATCGCTCCAGGACGGCCGCACCGGCACCATTAACATCTGGCTATCCTCGAGATCCACACTGGCGTTAAGTCCGAGCGCCTTCGCATAGATATTGACGAGTGAGGATTTTCCGGTGCCGCTCAGTCCCGACAAAATCACAAGATCATTGCACTTGACAGCCGTATGAAAATTAACGAAGTCGCTTGCCTTATAGTAACAGCGGCTCTTTTGTGCATAATATTCCATCATGTCAAAAATCAGTGCCTCATTCATTTCGTTCGTAGAGATCTTCTCTAAATTCTTCTCATCGACCGGCGTTTTCAGCTCCGTTGCTCCGTTCTCATCTACCTCTTCATTTCTTTGCTTCTTCTTTTGTGACAAGCGTATTTTCTGTTGTCTGTTGCTCTACCGCAGGAACGATTTCTCGTTCAGTCTCCGCTTTTCGCTGTAATTCTTCCTCAGCCTGGAGTGACGCACTCTTCAGCTGATTATCAATCTTCTTGTAGCTGTCTGCCGGTACATAGCAAACACAAGGATTACAGCTATCATCATAAACAAAGTCGGCTAAATCATCACTGAGGTCAATTGTAAACAGATACTTACCCTGCAGTACACATGCATCGACTGAATTTGCATCACTATGTTCAATATTACCAACCGCAAACAGTTTACCATCTTCCTCTCGCCAGAGAGCAAATGCCGGAGCCGAGCTTTCGATATCATAGCCATAGAGACTTCCCACCTGTTCTCCGGCCTTGATATGCGCGAGAAACTCTGCGCGCGTATCGTAGTTGCGGCATAAGTTTAACCCTCTTCCATACTCCCACTCCCGCACCTCTTCATTATTCTTTCCACAAAAAACCGGCACTGCGTAAAATTCCGTGTTAATGTCGAAGTCCTTAGGTTCCGGCACCAACCGTACTTCTCTCATCCTTCGCATTTCCGCGCCGTTTACGTTCTTCGTCTGCACCTGGAAAATAAAGAGCTGCTTTTCCACGAAGACCTTAAAGTTCGCTATTCGTTCTTCCTCACTTGCATAGATGTCATCTGAAAAATCATCCAACTGATTTCCAAACCCCGCAACAAACGAGCTTGCGGCATCCGGTAACATAAGCGTTTTCACATTAAACTGAATCACATTCACACTATTAATGAATACCGTATTACGTCCTGTCTCTCCACTAACTGCCAATCTTCCAATATACTCTCTAACATTCTTGACCATTTTCGTTCTTTCTCCTCAATAGCTTCTGTCAGTTCCGTTAAATTTCCAATCGTTTCAATTTTCAGATTAGTCTGTTTGCAAATCTCTCGTTAATAGTCTTACTGGAGTCATCAAGATTTATGTGCAAATTAGTTTGCATCCTCTGATTAAATGAAGTCAGCCTGCAATGGAGGTGTTTTCTTCCTTCACCTCCAGGTGCATCATATTCATATATTTCTTATTCCCCCACTGGGTTCCCGCAACATAACGAGGCCTGGCACAAACCAGCATTAACACTGAGTTTCCATCCGGAAATATTCTCACAACACGGGTTCTGCGCCGAATCTCACGATTCAGACGCTCAATCGTATTATTCGTCCGAATCTTCATCCAATGTTCGCTTGGAAATCAGCACTTTAGTTCCCCAAAGTGCTTCTTCGCCGGAAGTCGTTGTAAGGTTTCGGTCATAGTGTCCGCTTCGATAACCCCGGCGCGCTTCATTGCGCTCATAACGAGTTGCTTGTGTAAGAGCTTCGGCTTCTTTTTCCAGGAGTTCATTCAAAGTCTCTTCGATACTACCTCATACCAGTTCTTTCAGCTGACCCTTTGATAACTTCCTCGTTGAACTGTACAATCTTATCAGACATGGTTTGTTGTCTCCTTTCTGAGTGTTGTCTCGCAACTTCATTCTACCAAAGGACTGCAAACCATGTCTTCTTTATATGATTTTCAATTTGCACAACTTATCAGGCCTTATCTACTGCCACGCCCCGGAACGTCGCTCTCGCAGAATAGAGAGCCTCAAAGAACACTGCGCAGGCCTCATTCATCGCCTCGAAACCAACAATATCCGCGAGGTAAACCGTCGCCTGCACCATAAGCTCAAAACTGAGTCCCTCTTCTTTCAGAATTGCGGCGATATTGCGAACTCCCTATGTGCCCTGCCCTTAAATATCGTCCGCGGAGAATTCTCTGGTTGTCAAATCCAACAGAATCTTTCCCGGAACAAAGAGAGTTCCGTTTGCATCAATGCCTGCAAAAAGGGTCCTATTTCCACCGATACGTTCTTGCTCTCAATTACCTTCTTCGTAAAGCTTCTTTCTGAACAACAGTATCTGCTCCTGTCAGTATGATACAGAAAATACTATTAGTAATTACAAATCCCATCCACTCGCGGGGCCTTTTCCACGAGTACACGGGGAAGGCATAGCGCATGCGATTCTCCTTACCCCCACAATTCTCGCTCCCCACGCATTCATTTTAAACCTCGAAGTCTTTCAATCTTCTTCTCCGCTGCATCTACAACCATAATTGCCCGCATAACTGCCTTTTCGATTAAATCTACTCGTTGACTGACCACAGCATGTAACGCCGGAGAGGCAAAAAAATAATCCTTCTGGATTCGAAGTATATTCTGAGTTGTATCTCTGAACCCATCTTGCGGCAGTGTCATTGCAGTTGCATGCATCCTAATCTGCTCCGCCTGCTTTACAGCAGCAAGTTCGCGCTGTAAAGCAGGAATGTCTTGTGCTTTATTCGTTTCTTCCTTTGTCTTCTCACAGACATCGCAGCAGCGATTCAGCGCGGATATCGCGTCTTTATCCGGTTCATAGAACCTACTATCATCATCCAGAATGCCAAACTTACGTGCCTTATCATAGAGCACATCAATCTCCTGAATCATGTCTTTCAGTCTCTGTGGCGCTGTGTCGACATCTAATAAACTGCGCGGTGTAACTAAAGGCAAGCGGCTCCGATTGGAAATCTTCATTGTTTCACTCTTTTTTCCCTCATAATAATGACTCCCCGACTCCTTTGTCGCGAAGAACATTTTTTCATATGCTGAGCAATTATTATATGCGCTCAACGGCAAGCCGCACGCACTACACATTACATAAATACGATCTGTCAGCGCACTCGGCTTCAATTCCCAAAGCTTATTCATTCCATGCATCTTCTGGGCCGCAGACTGAATCGGAGCGGAAATTGCCGGAAATGACAAAAATGCCAACCTTGAGGAATTCGACTGGGGCCAAATGCTTTGACTAAATGGGAATAATGGGCTCGCTTTATCCGTCAAAGTCTTCATCCAGTCTTCGTAAATCAACTCTATTAATTGCGCATTTGTTACCATTCCCCCTGTCTTCGCTGTGTACTTGTCCCTCAAAAAGTCCGTAATTGTCTTATTTGCAAGCCATTAAACGCTGACTTCACGAAAAAGTCTGTCACCAATCTTAAAATACGATTCTCATCTTCCTGAATCCAAGCTTCTTCATTCTGCAGCAACAGATTCATGAATGAATCTAACATGCATGGCACATTGATTGCGGCGATCTCGGCATCTAATGAGGTTCTTAGTTCGGCAATTGTCATCACCGGGACTTCAAAAGAATTCCGTTTTTGGGTTCCACCCGAAACCGACAGTGTCTTTTTATTATGTTCAAAGGTGGTAATTAACGTCTCCATCACGTGATTGAGTTTGACATAATATGACGCTGTGACATCTTCAATCTGGCCTTTAAGCTTTCTCAAAACCTCATCCAGCGCTTCATATACAGCAACATTCAATATATGCTGCTCCAGAAGCAGAAGATAGAATTCGTAAGCTTTAAAGCGCTTCGCATTATTAGCAAAAAACAATCTCTTTCTTTTCTTTTCAAAATCGGATTTTGCATTCTCATAGTCTTTCAGTCGTAGTGCTTCTTGGGCCTTCTCCTGATCCCACTTCACTTGGTTTTCATGTATAAGGCCCGCTATGACATTAAGAAGGTTATGACTTTCTGAGGCAACCAACATACGATACGCAAAGATAGGTCCTCTGTTAATATCCTTTAAAATGTCCTTTAGCCGGCTTTGGATTCTTGAAATTAGCGCGTATTCATTCTTTTGCGCAAGCATACTTTGTTTGTTTGACTCGAGATGATTTAGTTTCTGAGCTGTCTGGTCTGTATAGTGCTTAATCAGTTCTGCATTACCGTAGTCGCGCACAAATTTCCAATCGTCCTGATAGCTTGCATAATCAGTCGTGAACCCTTCCTGAATTTCACGGTAGATAGCACTGTAAATTCTGCCTGGACTCTGTGCGCCTTTTGCAAGAGAAGACACCGCAAGGGCCTCAACATCACCCTTCCGCGGCATATTTACCTTGATTGCAGAGAACTTATCAAATAGTTCGGATGCCAAGTAGGTGTTGATTTCCCGCAACGGAATGCTGGCACAGGATGCCCCAATCACGCAATACGCCATTTGAGCGCCGAAGGTCTTTCTTGCATCTACCTGATTAACCCTTGGCATAAAAGTTGACAGATAACGATTTAAATCAAACAGCTCCCCGGCTTCGGTAAGAAAATTCATCACATACTCGGCTGTGACGTTCATTGCGTAATTATACGCATCCGGAATGACATTATTGTTGTGATCTGTTGCGCAAATCAGATGGCACATATCTACCGGCGGTTCATTCCAAGCGATTTTCTTACCTCCCTGATATATCTGTTCAAAGTTCCCGCTGTTCCGTGGTAAACTCATGCAGTAATCAAGTTCCTGCATTGCCGCATAACCATTTTTAAGAATATGTTCTCGCACAACTGTATTGTTATATGGTACCTTTGAAAGATTTACATCCGGCAAAAAGAAATATCCGAATATAGCTGCATTTCCGACACGTTGAGCAATTGACCTCACCATATAACAGACATCTAAAAACAACCTGATCCGGTTACGCCACCCAAGCCTGATATAATATGAATATTCAACCGAGGATGTATGAGCCCTCTGCGAGACGCTTGAATTTCACATTCCACCCTTTCCATAAAGTTCTCCGAGTTAACCATCATTCTGAAGCGTCCAACTTGACGACTTTCAAAGCTCGGCTCTTCTACGCATTTGAAATCCATCCAAGATAGTTCCGGTCGTTGACACAACGTCTGTCGATTTTTAAGAGCTTGTTGCACTTCTCTAGTCATAAGTGAAAAGAACTCAGCCTCGTCCAAAACGAGCAGCCCATCTCGCCGCGCGCTGTGTGATACCGAATCCACTCCCAGAAACCGAATGTGCTCATAAGCAGAGGCGGATACTATAGAAGCATCAGGAATTAGGCGTTCATACACCTCGGTTTTAATTGTACGCAGACAATCAATCCCAGTACCTCCTAAACCAATTAATAATGTCACTGTGTCCCTTGCTTGCTCTGCTTGTTGCATTGGCGATATAATCCCGCCTCCGTCATCCAACAATAAGCTCGAATAGACAGGCATCTCATCCTCCTTATACTTATATCAACCCCTATGCATTTTTCGAGAATTTCTCAACTCTTTTGCTATTGTAGTGGTCAACCCTTTTTGTAACACCACTGCTTAATGGTACACTCTGCTCTCTTTTCAGATGGAGTCAGATATCCGTTATATGTGTGTGGGCGTACCTGATTGTACCAATCGTAAGCAAACTCTGAAACGGCATAATCCAGTTCTGCTGCAGTTTCAAAACGATACTGATAAATCAGTTCGGTCTTTAAGGTATTGTAATAGTGTTGTACAAACTCTGTGGAAGTAAACTGACTTCCTTGATCCGAGTGCAAAATCAGGTTTTGTGGGATTGCCTTTGCGCTAGACAACGCTTTTTCAAGCGTACGCACAGCCAGGGAACTCGTGATAAAAGAGCTGTTTTCACTGGCAACAACACTTCTGTCGTATCAATCATGGAACAATGATAGCGCATGGTTCCATTTGTCAGTGTCATATATGTGAAGTCGGTACACCACGCACGATTCGGCTGCTCAGGAGAAAAATTCCGCTTTCATAGATTCAGGAAAATTTTATGAGCTAATCCCCGATGGTATGCGGGGCTCTTTCGACAACAAATTAAGTGTAGTTGTAGTTCACGATTCATGTACTTGTGGACTGTTATTTTGCTCAATGAAATCCCTTCTCTTTGCAGAAATGCCTTCATTTTTACGGTGCCCCATGACACCATGAGAATCATGGTAAAGTGCTTGAATCCGTTGACAACAATGAGATTTTTTTGAGCAAGATAACCCGCCTTCGCATTTCTGAGGTAGTCGTAATAAGAGTTCGGATGAATGTGTAGCTTTTTAAAAAGCCATCTCAATCCGAACTCCTGCTGTTCTCCTTTTCTAATTCGACTTTTTCACGCCGGAGACGACGAAGTTCTTACATTATCTCCGACTGAGCCTTCTCCTCCTCATTGTTTTAGCATTCTTCGCGATATAAGCGTACCCAGTTGGCAACAGTGGCTCTGGATATGCCGTACTCAGCCACAAGACTGGCAATCGTGCGTCCATCCTGAATGTGCGCGCGAACAACTTTTCGTCTGATATTCGAGTCATGTGCTTTTCTCCTCTGCTGACATTATAATCTATCAGGCAGAGGTGTTACATACAAATTCACTGTACCACCACACATGGATCCATCGAATTCGTTAATCATTCTTATCACATCGTACACTTTTCGGACACAGTTGTTAAAAAAATTTCTATTTTGTTCACTGCACCTTAACTTATTTCCATATTTATCTGTATAAAATAATTCTCCAATGACTTCTTTTATATGATAGATTCCAGACCACACACCTCCATCTGCATCCCGTTTTACGATACGTCCGTTCAAATTCCCATTTTGCAAGTTACCCTCTATAACATTTCCGTAACTATCTCTATACTTAAACTTTCCATTCAAAGATCGATCCTTGTATAATCCAACGAACGATGACTTATCTTTAAATAGCGCCTCGATTTTTCCGTCCCAAACACCGTCAATACGAGTCCCCTCCACCACTACAGATGAATCCGTATTTTCAATTCTACATCTTCCATTCCACTTCCCATTGCTTCGGGTCGCCTTTTCCCCCCGGCTGTCAACGTACACTAATTCATCGCATATCTCTCCATTTTTATATTCACCTGCGAAGTACGCACCGTCCGGAAAGCTTTTTTTGAATCTTCCCACCAAATGACCATTAATCATAGTACCTTCTGTCACAGAATTGTCACTGGCTTCAAAGATACACCTCCCATTCCAAGCCCCGTTTTTCCACGGTCCAAATATTCGCTCATCCTTAGAATTTACATAAACCAGATCTCCTATCAGCTCTCCATCGTGATAAATACCTTCATAATATGTGCCGTCGTCAAGGAACTTTTTAACTCTGCCATTCCAATGTCCATTAAATCTAGTCCCCTCCATAATGATACCGTTTTGTGAAATCTTTATGTAATTCCCACTCCAGTTAATGCCGATTGTACCTTCTCCTAGCGGATCTACATAGATGGTCTCTCCTGTATAACTGCCATTTTTGTATACACCCTGAAAATACAATTCATCTTCCAGAGTTCCAACTGCATGCTCTCCGTTGTTATCTACATATCGTACATCCCCTATTATTTTCCCATTTTCATATGTCAATTCAAAATATGAACCATTTTTGAAAATCCTTTTATTCTCTCCATGCCAGAGACCGTCTATCATGGTACCTGACGTGAGAATCCCGCTCATCGTCTCCTGTCTGCACGGTCCATTCCAATTACCGTTCTTCCAAATGCCATTTGTTCGATTGCCTTCGCAATCTGTATATAGCAGTTCCCCGACTACTTCATCATTTTCGTAGCTTCCTTCAAAGTAGGAGCCGTCTTTAAAGGTCTTCTTACATTTTCCGCAGAATACCCCATCAACCATGGGACCCTCGATTACCGTGCCATCAGGCATTTCTTTCCTACACGGACCATTCCATTTCCCATCTTTTCGGGTACCTTCTATTCTAGTTCCATCAACATCCACATATAGCATCTCACCATTTCCGGCGCCATTTTCATACATTCCTTCAAAGTAGGAGCCGTCTTTAAAGGTCTTCTTGCATTTTCCGCAGAATACCCCATCAACCATGGGACCCTCGATTACCGTGCCATCAGGCATTTCTTTCCTACACGGACCATTCCATTTCCCATCTTTTCGGGTACCTTCTATTCTAGTTCCATCAACATCCACATATAGCATCTCACCATTTCCGGCGCCATTTTCATACATTCCTTCAAAGTAGGAGCCGTCTTTAAAGGTCTTCTTGCATTTTCCGCAGAATACCCCATCAATCATGGGACCCTCGATTACCGTGCCATCAGGCATTTCTTTCCTACACGGACCATTCCATTTCCCATCTTTTCGGGTACCTTCTATTCTAGTTCCATCAACATCCACATATAGCATCTCACCATTTCCGGCGCCATTTTCATACATTCCTTCAAAGTAGGAGCCGTCTTTAAAGGTCTTCTTGCATTTACCGCTCCATTTTCCATCTTTTTGGCTACCTTCCATTCTAGTTCCATCGCTTCCTACAAAAACCATTAGACCGTTGCCGGCATCGTTTTCCCACCACCCCTCAGAATATGAACCGTCTTTTAAAGTCCTTTTCACATTCCCGCAGAATACTCCATCAACCATGGGACCCTCGATTACCGTGCCATCAGGCATTTCTTTCCTACACGGACCATTCCATTTCCCATCTTTTCGGGTACCTTCTATTCTAGTTCCATCAACATCCACATATAGCATCTCACCATTTCCGGCGCCATTTTCATACATTCCTTCAAAGTAGGAGCCGTCTTTAAAGGTCTTCTTGCATTTACCGCTCCATTTTCCATCTTTTTGGCTACCTTCCATTCTGGATCCATCACTACCTACATAGAGCATCTCTCCATTACCGAGTCCGTTTTCCCAAATGCCTTCGTAGTATGAACCATCTTTTAAGATTTCTTTACATTTTCCACACCATACACCGTTAACCATCTCCCCTTCGATTACAGTTCCATTCGGGAATTCTCGCCTACATCTCTCCTTCTTAATTTGCTGGCTTTCGCTTTTCTCAGCCACAGATTTATCCTGACGGGACTCTGCAAGTTCTCTACCGGATTGACCTACAGCCTCGTTCGACTTGTTTTCTTTTAACAATTCATCATAAATACTGCGATGCAAATCGGAAGCGAATGCTGTTTTTTTTGCTTTCAATAGCACCTCAAGCATCATTTCCACTTCGCTCTTGCTGCTCCTCATTTCAACCTTGCCTGCAAGAAAGTCTTTACAATACATAATAAATTCTTCTAGTTCAGCCGCAATCTCCTCAGTCGTTTTATTCTTATCAAGATTAAACAAGTTGTAATAATCGATCATAAATTCACCTCGTATTCATCACTGTGATTCGTACTTACACTAGTTGTTAAGCATATATAATTAATTGTCTTATATTCATGTATCCCAGCTTATTAGCTTCATAGCTTCCAGCCACACACCCGGTGTGGGGTTGGAAAACTCTATTGCTCGCTCTGCATTTTCTTGTCTCAGCGTTTTCTCAAACAGTTGTTTTATTATTACCGGACAGCTTTCCCACAGATCCACCACTTGCTTCTCGTCATCGGACATGCCGATTTTATTACTTCTGTCTTTTACATCGAAGATGAACACCGGATTCTTATGATATTCTCTAAATTTTCTATAATGCTTGGAACTTGTTAAGTCATTGTAATCACCAATATAACGGTAATCAGCAAGCAAGTTTCCATCATATGCATATTGTCCGAAGAATAAGTAAAACAGAAATGAGCAAATACTAAAATTTTGAGTTTGATAATCTATCACATTCTGTCTTCCTTGTACAATTGAAGGTTCCGAGAATTCAATCGGATAAGCATTTAACAGTGGGGAACAAATGATCTCCGCATTCTTTGAGAATGTATCGCCAAAAGAGAATATGAGATTGCTGAAATCCAAATATACTTCATCTTTCATATCGACAAACATACTTGATAGATGAAAATCCCCATAGATATATCCATCACAATTCAGTGCATCAATGGTTTTCAGTAAATTGACTGCAATCTTTCTAATAATCGGATTCTTCCAGTTGGGTTGATTTAGCTCTGCCAATCGACCACTGAAATTTTTCCTCTTAGGATGATCGATATAAGGAAAAAGCAAAGCACAGCTTACTTCGCTGTCTTTGCTCTCCATCTGTAGTTCCATTCCCTGTAACAATGGATCTGCATATTGTCTTTCAACTGGTAATTTAGCAGAAATATTAAGTACTCTCATTTGATCTGCGCTGATTTCTATCAAATCAGACGGCCATAAAATAAGATTACTCTTCGGCGGCAGCGTAATTTTCGAAATATACCTCGATATTTCACGGCGATAGTTACTATCTCCAATGCTGTTCAGAATCCTTAAAAAGAACTTTTTCTTACTTGTTGTGTGCTCTAAAAGCGGACCGAGTTTCCACTTGTCACCCTCAATCGGATCTGGGACATACTCCCCGGTTGTTTCATACTCCATTTTTCTGAGAAATTAGACTCGAAAAGAAGAGTTCCGTTTTCGCTTGTTCCTTCTTTTTCCAAAACATATATAACCTCACTATTAATTCAATTTCAACATCAGAAAGTAAACGCTTAATTTTGCTGTGCAAGCATTTCTAATTATTCTCACTTGCCAGTATCTTTATCCTCATCACTTCCGAATAGGATGTCCCTAAATCCGCTTATTGTATCCGTTGATTTTACTCTGTCAATTACCTTTCTGATTCCCTCAAACATCGATTTAAATCCCCCACCTTTTCTCGCTCTTGAATTATATTGTCTTTCTTCTCTTGCCGAATCCTCGAAATTTCCGAAGTCAGAATTATGAGTTTTCCCACTTTTTGAAGAGGAGATTTCCGTTGTCTTTAAAATACTTTCTTCATCATTGCCCTCGGAACGCTGCTCGGCGTTTTTCCATGTTGTTCTCTTGCATCTGAGTAGCCCTCTTTTGTGTCGGCTGTGTAGAACTCAAGGCGCCATTCTCAGACCCGTTCTGCTTCTCCTCTTCACTCTGCGGCAAGTTCTCCGGAATCCTCTTCACTTCCTTCAGCCATTCATTTAGAAATTCTTTTTTCTTCCCTCTACCGGCTGCGTATTCTTCCGCTGCTTTAATGTACTCCTGCTTATGTATTAGTTCACTATTATTGACAACGAGTTCAGGGCTAATTTCAATAATCTTCAAATCTCCATATGTTTCAAATAACTCAAAGCAATTTGCGTAAACTTCAGTTGCTAGCTCCAACCATATGTCTAATTCAATGACTAAATTGGAATTTTCCCGTTCCGTAGAATAGAGCATAAGGATTAAAGTATTGGTGACCTTATTAAAATAGTTTTTCTTCAAAAACGCATTTGAATCACCTAAATCAATGAATCTCCGGATTGCATCCTTAATCTTAGCTTCATCAAACTCATGAAAGTAAATATTCGCATAAAGTTCTCTTAAAACATTTAATGTTTCACCGTTTGGAGATTCCATGAATATATATCCCCATTGTTCAAAATGTGGAAGATTTTCATTTTTAGTCACTTTCAACGTTTGATCAAATAACACCTTTCGCACATCATCGCGTCTAAAATCTATAAAACAGTCGGAATACTCCTCGAAAAATGACTTAACCTCCTGATAGTAATTCAGAACATCGTCCTTTGCGAAATTGGGGAGCTCACAAAAACGCATAATCACCTTACTTTTGGGCGAATCGTTCTTCATTTCGGCATATAGTTGAAAACTATCAAAAGAAAAATCTGCAAATGAGAATTTCTCCCAGTATTCGTTCTTTGCCTTGCTCTCAAAGTCTTCTGTTCTCCGTAATCCCAAATAGGATTCATTCATAAATGACGTATATTCCTTGACAGCCGCAACCGTTCGGTCATCGTCATGAATGGACATAGCGGCATAAAGCTCAGCCGTAAATGTATTCCAAGCACTCTCACTGATCTGTGCAATGGTTCTAGGCCTTGATGCATCCATGAAGTCTGATGCTTGCAGCACTCGCTCCAGAAGCTCCCATGTGCAATGATCTTCTCCTGCAAGCAGTTGCGTATAATAACCATCTAAAACAGCCAATCCATTGGCACTGCTTCGCAGTTGCTCTTGATATTCTTTAAAGATAGGTTCCGGCATCTCGCTTAAACTGCAAACAGCCTGCTCCGGAGAATAGCTGTCAAAACGATATTGTCTATATTCTTTCAAAGCAGTTTCCAAAATCCCACCCGAATCCCGGCTATGCTTTTGCAACAATTCATCATTTTCTTCGGAAAGGAAAAGACCTCTGCGCATCACTTCCTTCAACAGCTTACAAACAAGATCAACGGCAGCATGGCTGTCCAGTGATTCCGAATGCAACAGCTCACTCAATCTAATGTTCAAATCTTCATCATTCACATCACCGACACCAACTATCATTAAATGCGCGAATCTCAAAATTTGCTCATCTAATTTTGAGATTTCTCCTAACTTCACTGCATTCTGTTCCAGTTCGTAAAAATATCTACTAGCATGAAGTGTCGCTTCCTTTTTGGTGAAATAATCAACAAATAAAAGCCTCGATAGTCTACGTTCACTTCTTGCTGTCAGCACATTATTTTCACCGGTTTCCGGTATGATGTAGAGGTTTTTCTCCTTTGCACAAATGCTAAAAATGAGATTTTTGTTTACCTGATTGTTTGTCTGTACCGATGCAACAGATAGTCTTCGTCTTATTGAAAACGGTAATCCGGAATAAATACAGTATAGAAGCCCCATCATTTGTTTTTCAGTACCATCATATTGAATATAGATGGGTTCGACAGATTTCTTATCAGAAATCTGCGAATAGACACATTGAATTAAAGTGGTATAAGTCTGATATGACAGCCCACATTGTATCAACGTTTCTCTTAATTCAAAGTTGCTATCCCACACTATATCTTCTGTGCTTCTCGGCAGTTCCGCCTCACTTTTGGCGAAACTCTGTCCGGCCATCGTCAAATAGAGGTTGGGATCTCCAATAAATTCGATATCTTTGCACGGAAAAATTATCGCATGAGAAACATATTGGGGCGCCCAAGCCGATCTGTAAGGCCATAGAAAGATCGAATCACATACAAATAATTTCCATCTCCGTTAATTTCCAGAAGATTTAGTGTATTCCCAAACTCGTCTTGCGTCGGACCCTGAAGCGAAGAATTAGCACCTTGTAACTTTAGGCACGTCGAATACGCATCTGAAGGAATTTCAGGTGAGACAAACACCGCTTTCCACCCCGAAGAAACGCGACCGCCGCTTTCTTCACTTGCATTCGTATAGCAGCACTGGAAAATATGATTCTTCATTCTCTCCACCTCAATATTAGTTTGGATTATGTTCCCATCTGTGCCCACATTCCTTACAAGCACGATTTACAGGTACCTTTTTTTTAATAAAGCCCAGAGGATCGATTTTCTTCGTATCAGTTCTATCGTTTTCAGGTAATTCCATTGTATTAGACGAACCGCAATTCGGACAAGGTATTTCGTTTGGCAATAGTGCATTTTTGCCAATATACCCAAATTTATAAAACAGCCATAAAAGTGGCTCTTCTATTCTTTTAGGAAGTACCGGCCCCACCGGATACCTGTACAAAACCCTCTCGCCTTCCTTCTTTTCTTCGACCGGGCAACCGAGCGCAGTAAAAGCAAAATAGGCATACGAGGAATAACAAGTCCTTACATGAGTAACTAATTGCATTTCGCGAGTTTTTATAAAGCGAAAGAGCCCTTCACCAATCGGCGTATATTCCTCAGCATTAAAAGACGGTTTTGGAAACCCCTCTGAATCAAATATTTCTTTTACATCCTCAAGTAATCTTCTCTTCAACTGGTCATCAAGCGCATTTTGTATATTTTCTTCATCGATCTTTGAAAGACAAATTGCTATCGGGACGTCGCATTTTTTGCTCTTCTCTTTTGTCCCGGTTACAATATCGTGAATCGCACTCAAAGCAGTTTCCGGATCATCTTCAGTCGCGCCCGCTCCCATTCCACTAATTGATTCAAATTGTTGTGGCGTAATCAATACAATGACGCCATCCGCACGTCTTACAAACGGAGCATATTTATCTACAAGATCCTGAGACTTAAATACCTCACCGGCGACATCGTACATAACGAATGCATGTGTCATAATCCTGTTATCTGATGTTTCTCGTTCCAATTCGAAAAATAACGGCTGTTGAAACCGTATTTCCGGAGTTGAATTGGGAAGAGCTTCACCTTGGATTACTGCATTATTCTCACAAAAATCAAGAGCAGCTGTCTTTAGCGACGGTGAAGTCAAGCCCACCTTAGCCACATACTTATTAATTTTCTTTAACAGTTGTGAGAGGTATACTGTCTTTCCAGCACCGGCAATACCTATCACAGATATAAATTTTACGGGAGACTTTCCATAGTTTTGCCATAATGGATTATGACAATACGGGCACACGCGCCTGGTAGATATCTCTGCACACTGCCGCTCTATTTTCTCATCAACTTTCCAATTGTTTTTCGTTCCTTCTTGATTGCAATTCCGGTAACCATTCCATCCTCATCTCGAATGAAGTAGCCCCCTGAAGCTTGAGGCCAAAGATACTTCTGATGTTCCGGATTCTTGGGATCAATAATTCTTCTGCGATATGCTTTTATTCCAAACTTGTCATCTGAATAATTGACCTCTGTTGTTCCTCTGAATTTTTCCCAAAACATATTGTAATCCACATCATCGGTTTCAGCAAAGAACTCCCATTCTTCGTACCATTTGAGTATTTCCTCTTTATCTCTCCCCTGATACTTTGCCTTGAAATCCTCAATATCATCATACTCGACAGGTAGAAGCTTTGGCTCTTTTGAACTAATCCGTTCTGACCGAAACAAAACATCTGTATCCTTCATGGTCTTAAAACAATACGGACAAATAATGTCAAAGCTCTTCTCGTGACTGCCATTCATGTTCTTTCCCCCCTATGCTCAAAATCAATTCTTAAATTAATCTTATCCCCTTGTTCGCCGTCTTAATTTTGGGGAGTTCTTCCGACCTTACATAAACCACTCTTTGCATCACCATGGCTTTTGTAATCGGAATTTCAGTATTTCCGATTGTGTAGCTCATTTCTCCTTCTTTATAGCCCTCATCCATCTTCTCCGGAAAACAAATCGAATAAAAGCAGCTCTGACTATTTTCCTTTCCCTTGAAAATTCTCCCAAAAATTCCGGATGGCTTTTGTGTGCTTTCTTTATTGACTTGAATATGAATTTTTCTCGGAATATCCACAGACGGGGAAATCATCCCCTTAGTTGAAGGCTTATAAAGTGAAAGTTCATCTCCCCGTATTGAGCAGCTAAGCACCGTGTATGTACTTCCTTCTCCGTTAATTTTACAGCCGTTATCATGAACTTTATCCTTTGCAGACACAAAGCAAACCCAAACTCCATTTATCACTTCACTATATCGTCCGGGAAGTGAGTCCATGTTTTCAACTGCACTACTTAGGTCCTCCAAAATAGAATTGACACTATCTCCATACGGAGTTTGAACGATTACAACGTCTTGCCCCGGCGCGCTATCCCAAATTAAATTCTTTGTCTGCTCATCAATTCTAAGATTCGTTGCATATTTTTCGGCATCGTTTTCAAGCAGAATACACCTCATACTATTAATCCCTCTTATCCGTTAATTAAATTAGTACTATCTACCTCATAGATGTTTATAGCTTCCGCCTCGTTGCCACAGCCTGTATCATAGTAAAAAAAGTTGAACTCGGCAAGGTATCAAATAAGTTTTGATATAATGGAGTGTTTTTCTTTAATAACATCGCAGTTAGAATCGGCTGTCCAAGATTAAACAGCGCTTGAAAGTAAATCGGGACTGAAGTACCTGTCAGCATATTACGAATATACTGATTGGTATCTTTTTTTCCGTCTTTTTCGTTGTTAAGTCTCTTGGCAAGTTCTTCTTCAAACGTAGACGTGTACACCAGATCCGATCCGATTATTTTTAAAATCATATCCTCAAAAATACTTCCGAAGCCCCTCGGCATCTGACAGACGTGCAAATGATGCCTGCATATGCGTTCCTCGGAATCAAAATAACTTGTCATTTTCTTCTCATAAAACTGCTTAATGTTATCATCCTTTACAACATGGATTTCAAGTTTAGATTCAAATAAACTACGCAATGCATCGCGAAATTCTTCTCCTTCTCTTCCGCTCCGCTCAACCTGCTCTAAAAATACTGTTTGCACAAGTGGATTTGAATATAGTAAGTACTTCAATCTGGATTTTGCGGTTTGCAACACAGCTCCATTAACATCTGGCTCTATGATGCTCTCACCAAGGACAGTCTCAACCTCCTCCGTATTTTCTTTTGCCCAAATCAACTCATCCACAGTAAAAGTATCAAGCACGCGTTTCTCATACTCTTTTTCCAATCTAAGCCTTGTATGAGAATCCGCTTGAAATTCTTCCAACGTTGTTTCTGCGATTTTATCCAAATAGGCTGACCATGCATTCATTGTCAGTTCATTAAACTCCGACTCCGTTCGGAACGCCAAGTCTCCATACACTTCCGGTGCCTTCCTTGGGAATAGTTCCAATATTTCTTCTGTCGGAATTCGTTGGTAAATTAAACGTTCCATTTCTTCCGGTATCTTTAATATATCTTCCCACTTTTCTTTTAACTTTGACTTCCAAGCTTCTCCAAGTTGGCCCGAGCTGACTGTTACGGTTTTATTCTGTGATAACCAGTCTAGTATTTCCACAACACTAACTTGCGCAATCTGTAATGTCGGTTTCTCAACAAACTCATAACTTGCAGTATAGATCCCTGCTTGATATAATTTTCTGGCGATTTGAGTTGATGCGTTATTCGTCAATGCGATTATCGCCGAAGCAATCCTATAGGGGAGTCTCCAATCGGCAAGAATTATGCGATCATTTCTTTTGTTACTGAGCAATACAACCGGGATTGCACTATCTTTCTCGGAATCATTTACAATAATCGGAAAGCAAGTTTTTTGTCTCCGATGCTACTATGTGTTGTTTACCCATACTAGCATTCAAAAGGAGAAACATTATCTCGAGCGCTGCGCTGTTATCTATCCCACAATGCATTTTCAGTATTTTGATTTCTTCAATCCATTGTGTAAACTCTGCCGCCTTTGAAAATCCGCTGGTATCAAGTATATAGTAAAGCAATAACTGATCACGGCTTGGATAATGATACTCCAAGCTGAACAATTTGGAGATTTCTTCTCCCAGCTCATCTATTCCTACAGTTTCTCTCTCTTCATGATTGTCGCACATTGTCAGTCTGCAGTACTCATGTGTTGCGTCAACTGCTTTGATTCCCAGAAAACAAAGCTCTTCTCTATATTGAGGCCAAATCCGCATCAATCTACTATGAATCTCGGGAAACCCTTCCATGGCCTTCTCTCCCATAAATACAATCACCATAGGAAATTGCGGCTCCATTCCGGTTTCTCCATTGATATGTTGACGATCTATTTTTCTTAATTCTTCATCAAAAAATGAAACAAGTTCAGAAGCATTCATTTTTGTCTCCCATTACAAAAAAATACGGGCAGAACACATAAACTGTTCTGCCCCATCTTTGGATTTTTATATTCCATTCTCCAGGCAGTATGTGTTAAAGCGTCTCTTCAACTCTCCCAGAAATGTCTTTATCTCTGCCTGCTGCTCATAATTCGCAGCCAGTTGCACCCAGGCCGTCAAGCGATCTTCTGACAAGAAGTCTCTCATTGCCTTTCCCACCTCTAGCACTTCCGGCGCATTCTCATTCAATTTGTCATTCACAATGTCGTTTACCTCATGCTTTAGATTGTCTTCCCAAGCCTGGTAGCTCAAGAATCCTTGATAAAGTGGAATACTATCAAACGGATATTCTTCTCCCCTCTTTGATAGCGTCACCGGGTCTTTGATACCATCCGTCACGCGATTATAGATTATCACCCTACCCTCAACGGAAATCACACCCGTGAAAATAGCCTCGCAATAGTCTTGCATAGCATTGCTTCCGGATTTAATCTTTTGCATCTTTTGTTCCGCTTCTTCTATGATCCTATTCGCTCGTAACATTGATGCTTCAATGCGTTCTACCCATTCCCTTGTGACTTCATGCAATGCAGGCGATGCAGCGAAGTAATCTTTCTGAATTCGGAGTATATCCTGAGTTGTACCTCTGAACCCATCTTGTGGCAACATCATTGCAGTCGCAATCATCTTAATCTGCTCCGCCTGCTTAACAGCCGCAAGCTCGCGCTGTAATTCAGGAATATCTTGTGCCTTATCCGCTTTTTCCTTAATCTTTTCACAGACATCGCAGCAGCGATTCAGAGCGGATATCGCATCTTTATCCGGTTCATGGAACCTACTACTATCATCCAAGGCTCCAAACTTTCGTGCTTTTTCATATAGCACATCAATCTCCCGAAGCAAGTCTTTCAGTTCCTGCGGTGCTGTGGCGACATCAAATAAACTACGCGGTGTAATTGAGGGCAAGCGATTCCAATCGGAAATCTTCATTGTTCCGCTCTTTTTCCCCTCATAATAATGGCGTCCCGGTTCCTTTGTCGCAAAAAACATTTTCTCATACGCCGAACAATTGTTATATGCGCTCAACGGCAAGCCGCACGCACTACACATTACATAAATACGATCTGTCAGCGCACTCGGCTTCAATTCCCAAAGCTTATTCATTCCATGCATCTTCTGGGCCGCAGACTGAATCGGAGCGGAAATTGCCGGAAATGACAAAAATGCCAACCTTGAGGAATTCGACTGGGGCCAAATGCTTTGACTAAATGGGAATAATGGGCTCGCTTTATCCGTCAAAGTCTTCATCCAGTCTTCGTAAATCAACTCTATTAATTGCGCATTTGTTACCATTCCCCCTGTCTTCGCTGTGTACTTGTCCCTCAAAAAGTCCGTAATTGTCTTATTTGCAAAGCCATTAAACGCTGACTTCACGAAAAAGTCTGTCACCAATCTTAAAATACGATTCTCATCTTCCTGAATCCAAGCTTCTTCATTCTGAAGCAACAGATTCATGAATGAATCTAACATGCCGGGCACATTGATTGCGGCAATTCCTGCATCCAATGAATTCTTTAGTTCGGCAATGGTCATCATGGGAACTGCAAAAGAACTCCCCTTTTGGGTGCCACTCGAAACCGACAGCGCATTTATTATGTTCAAAAGTAGTAATTAATGTCTCCATCACGCGATTGAGTTTGACATAATATGACGCCGTAACATCTTCAATCTGGCCTATAAGCTCTCTCAAGACCTTGTCCAGCGCTTCATATACAGCAACACTCAGTTTATGCTGTTCCAGAAACAGAAGATAGAATTCGTAAGCTTCGAAACGTTTCGCATCGTTATCAAAAAGCGACCTCTTTCTTTTCTTTTCAAAATCTGATTTCGCATTCACATAGTCTTTCAACCGTAGTGCTTCTTGGGCCTTCTCCTGGCTCCACTTCTCTTGGTTTTCACGTATTAGCCCCGCTATAACATTAAGAAGATTATGACTCTCTGAAGCTGCCAACATACGATACGCAAAGATAGGTCCTCTGTTAATATCCTTTAAAATATCCTTTAGCTGGCTTTGGATTCTTGAAATTAGCGCGCGTTCATTCTTTTGCGCAAGCATACTTTGTTTGTTTGACTCGAGATGATTTAACTTTTGGGCGGTCTGATCTGTATAGTGCTTCATTAATTCTGCATTACCATAGTCGCGCACATATTTCCAATCATCCTGGTAGCTTGCATAATCAGTCGTGAACCCTTCCTGAATTTCACGGTAGATAGCACTGTAAATTCCGCCTGCACTCTGTGCGCCTTTTGCAAGAGAAGACACCGCAAGGGTCTCAACATCACTCTTCCGCGGCATATTTACCTTGATCGCAGAGAACTTATCAAATAGTTCGGATGCCAAGTAGGTGTTGATTTCCCGCAACGGAATGCTGGCACAGGATGCTCCAATCACGCAATACGCCATTTGAGCGCCGAAGGTCTTTTTTGCATCTGCCTGCTTAACCTTTGTCACAAAATTTGACAGATGCTGCTTTAAATCAAACTGCGCCCCGGCTTCGGTAAGAAAATCCATCACATACTCGGCTGTGACGTTCATAGCATATTTATATGCATCCGGAATGACATTATTGTTGTGATCTGTTGCGCAAATCAGATGACACAACTCTACCGGCTGTTCTTTCCACGGAATCATCTTGTGACCTTGGTATTCTTGTTCAAATCCCCCGCCGTTCTGCTGCAGCCTCATGCAATAGTCAAGTTCCTGCATCGCCGCATAACCGTTTTTGGGAATATATTCTCGCGTAGCAGTATCGTCATATGGTATCTTTGAAAGATTTACATCCGGCAAAAAGAAATATCCAAAAACAGTTACGCCACCGATGCGCTGGGCAATCGACTTAACCATGTAGCAGACATCCAAGAAACAGCCAGAACCTGTACCGCCGCTCAATCCGGCAAAAATATGTACATTGACTCTCGGATTACTGAGCCCTTTTTTGGCTGCAGTAATCTCAGCTTCAACCTTACTCATAAAACTTTCGGATTTATCCATCATCATAAAACGACCCACTTGACGGATTCCTCCCGCTCCTGCATCCGTCAAATTCGGCGCCTCGATGTGTTCATACTCCAACCAATCCAGTTCTTTCCTTTGTTGCAACGCCAGAATATTCTGAAATGCTTGTTTCACATTCTTATTTGCAATCGAAAAAAACTCCGTGTCATCCAGAGAAAGAAGTTCATCCTTTTCACCTGTGTCTTGACCGTTTCCGCCGGTGTTACCTTGCCGATACTTCTCTACCGTGTCAACGCCTAAAAATCGAATATGCTCATAGCCAGGAATCACCGCATTCGGATCATCCGGCTTCAATCTTGTATAAACCTGCGTTTTAATTGTGCGAATACAATCTACGCCTGTTCCTCCCAGTCCAATTAACAGCGTTGCCGCACCGGCCACTTGATCAGCCTGCTGCGTCGTCGAAATAATACCTCCGCCTGTACTGAGCAATAATTTAGGATAAACTGCCATTTCTCTCCTCCTGTTTCTATCCTTTCAAAATTTCCGCGACTTTGAATATGAGATTTCCTGTTGACACCGGAAATCACCGCCTCTTTACCGCATTTAAGTGACTCTCAAAGCGAATAAACAACTGACTGTTCATCTCTTCATTCACCGTAACAACGGTTTCAACACCACTCTGGACACGGACTTTATTTTGTCATCCGCCCGTTCCATTTAACCGGTTTGTCTGTAATCAAATAGACATATCTATCGCCTGTCGCCTGAATATATGACTTATTATAGTCTAAGCCGACTGCATCCATGGCAAATGCTGACAGCTTAATGCGTCCTCTTTTCTTTTGCATTGGTCTTCCACGATATACCCCGTTGCATGACGACTGCATAGAGACGGTACCTCTAAACGGTTTCCGAGTCCAATACCAAATATTAAGGCCAATTACAAGTAAGGCAATCAGTCCGGCAACTCCTACCCCCAGCAATGTCAGAATCCCTACATTATAGCTTTTTACTATCAGTTCGATATCACAGGCCAATCCCTCTTCATTTATTGCCTTTATATCAAACGAACCCGTCGATAAGCTGAAATGCTTCATCGCAATGATATTTCCCGAAACAGTAAAATCTTTTCCTTCCAAAAAAGATGTTGAGACTATCTTATATTTCAAATTCTGATTTTCCGCGGACTTTACAAGCGTTGACATATCAACAGAAAGCTGCGCCCCTCTGATTGGCCATATTGCAACTCTTTTTACAACTCGTGCTTCCACAGGTTCCGGAGCTTGATTTACAGTTTGAGAATTGTTTGCGTTCTCGCTGACCGCAATGGGACCGAGATTTTCTGAGCTCTTCTCAAGATGATTTCCTGTAACCAAACAACTGATGAAAAAAGAGCCTTTATCAAAACGATACGTTGCTTCAAAGTTATCACCTTTCAGCGACATGGGTATCGTATCGACATCTTCTCCATATGCGTTCTTTATGTGTAGGCTTGCCTCATAACCGACATATTGTTCCCCGGAAATAGCCGCTGTACTGCCGGATGTCAATGTCGCTCGTATCAGCACATCGTCATTTGATGTAATCTCGTTAATCGCGGGAACCGTTTCGAGTTTAATCCCCAGGTTTGTGTTGTAAATCATATTAATCTGAATATGATTTCCCGGCACTCCTTCAGTAATGAGAGTCCATTGACCCGCTGATATCTTACGTATCTTAAGAAAAGTATACTGTGAGGAAGAATATTCCGAGAAGTCTGCCGCCTCTCCGGAAGGATTCCTGAGAGAAATCCTTGTTGCTTCCCCATTGATTATGACATTCACTTCCTCGACACCAATTCCCGGAATGTCAAACTTTGTTTCAGCAACCCACTTTCAGGAAATACATCGTCCCTCAACGGAATCGTAGAGGTCCCATATATCATCGTATAGAACAGATTGAATACGCCTTGTAAGTCATCCGCTCTTTGTACTTCACGAAACTCACCACCCGTTGCAGAAGAAATCTGTTCCATCTCCGAAACATCAGCCTTATGATTGCTGTTCAGGCAGACCGTATAGATTTTAATTCCCTTTTCTCTTGCAGCTTGAATAGCCTCTGCCTTTCGATCCAGTGAATCGTTTCTCTCTTCTTTGGTCGGCATTTCTGTATTACCATCACTCAAAAACACAATAACCGACGGCAACCCAGGTTCGCCCTCCTGCTCCAGCATTTCCACCGATTTCATAAGGCCATCACCTATATTGGTATAGCCCATGTCTGCAGTCACAGCTGTGGACATGAATGACTGTAACAAGTTAACGACCTGCTGCTTGTCCTCTTGTGAAGTAACTTCCGACGGGGCTTTGCTGACTTCAACCTTATTGGAAAAAACAACTCCACCAAGAAAGTTTCCTTCCTCCGCAAGCAAATTGGTGAACTGATCTATTGCCTCATATCTCAGCTTATTCCCGTCTGTGTAGTTCATTGAATTGCTCGCGTCCAACAGAATCACAACATTGAACCGATTCACGCGCGAACCCTCAGTATTTGCCAATCCGACAATGCTGAGGTTGATTATCAAAAGGACTGTCATCATTAGGAATGACAGTCCTTTCCCCCCATACCCGCTTCCATCTCATAAACATTACCCCTTTCGATCAGTTCCTCATCCGTTTCGGCTCATGAATCATGTCGCATGTACTTATTTCAAATTACTCCAAACGTCTCTTCTACGTCACAGTCCACTTTGGCCTCACAGACCTCCCCTCTTCCTAAGTTCAGCTTCTTCCACGTATGCAGTCCTCGTACTACCATAACAAGATGACACTCCTCATCAAATTGCAGATTGAAGCCGTGGATCCTAGCCATTTGAATTCAATCGTTCGAATACAGTTTACCCTCACCCTCCAAAAATGATGCTTTACGCTCATAAAATATTATACACTCCTTAAACTGTTTGTAAACATTTTATAAGGATTTCAATCTCAGAAGTCTCTATTCCGCTGCGTTCCAGTCTACTCTTAGACAATTGCCCCACAAACATCGTTCAATATGCACAAATCATCTAATCTTTAGCATCGAACCACACTTATGCTGGTCAGTCCATATTTGTGTGTAAGTTACCTTCAGGCATAAATCTTTCTGAGTGTTGTCTCGCAACTCATTCTACTAGAGGACTGCAAACCATGTCTTCTTTATGTGATTCTCAATTTGCGCAACTTAGCATACCTTATCCTGAATGATCTGGCGTTTGCCTTCGGTCATCACGACTTTGTGGACGGGTTTCTTTTCTCTTTTTGCCATAGTAAAGGCCTCCTGGGATTAGGGTATATCACAGGAGACCCTGAAGGAATTCCTTATTCCGTTTTTACAGAAAGACTTTCATACTCTCATTGCTTATTCTGCGTTGGTATCAATTTTCAGTTTAAAACTATACCTTCTGTAATAGATATATTGCAGAAGGTATAGCCTTTATATTGTCTTAGCCCCCTCGTTTCATCACATTACGAGGCGAGAACACTTATACCATTTATTTACAAAATTCGGCATTATCAAGAAGAACATAGCTCCTGTCGCCAAGGTCCGAAATCGACTTTATCCTAATAAACTGCTGTCCGGTAATGTCTGCCTCAAACTCAAAAGGTTTCGTTCTATAATTTATTTCATCACTTTCATTTATCAGCTCATTATCATCCCCAAACCTGCACAATACAGGTATAATCCTCTCTATAACCTTCTTTCGGTGCAAGAACCATTCTCAATTTATTGTACTCTCCTCCTGCATAAAACTCTATATATTCATCCGAACAAAGCTCTATTACGTCACTCAACAATTTACCCTGCACCGTTTTTTCAGCAGAAGATTTTCCTGCCCAGTAACTAGCTTGAACCTCTTTCAGATTATAAAGAGCCACCCGGTCCGAATCCTGTGTATTAGATTGCGTGGTCGTATCAGTAATTTTATTGCTATCTCGCTTAGCATTTCCCGTCGTTTTATTCTGGTTTGTAGCCCCCACGGTTGCACGTCTCTGCACCACTCCGTTTACGACCCAAGCCCCGTTTCCGTCAACGATATATCCATCCGGCGTACTGGCATTCGTCAAGATGTAACCGTTCTGCTGGAAATAATAGCACTCTGCCTGTCCGTCTTGATTTCCATCCACCCACAACCAGCAGCTCGCCGGCCAGGTACCATTTCCATTGTCAAACCACCAGCCGTTGCCGTCAGACCGCCAGCCTGCAAAGCTTGTGAAACACACAGAAAGGCTCAGAATACCACCAAACAATATACTCAATCCCTTTTTAAACATAATGACCTCCTCAAAAACATTTTGTTTTTAGTTACCGTAGTTATGATTTCTATATTCCATTCGAGCTATTAGTTGTATCCTTTCTCCTTCTCATATTCCGTTATGAGCTTTGCATTCTTTTTCTCATATTCATTTAAAATCCGTTCATAGCTCTTATCAAAGTCTTGTGCACTCATCGTACCGTGATACCAATCACAACCATTAAAGTAATCCTGCAACTGTTGATCGTTAAACCTTCTTCCGTGTCTAGCCATGATTTCATTTCTTGCAACCCGGACCTCCCATTTTGAGAGCTTAGCTAAGTCTGCTTTGGAAATATATGACTTGTCGCTATTCGGTAGGACAAACCCATTTGCAGAGTTCAAATTTGTTGTACTGTTGTACGTTGTGCTCTGTTGATTTGCACTCTGTACCGCATGATCTGATTGCTCATTCTTGTTAGTTTCTTCGGAAGATCCAATACTATCCACATTAACGCCAAAGAATTCACCAAGCTCCACAACTCTGCCATGATCAGATATCAGATAGCCATTTCCATTAATATAGTCTGTCGGATAATGATACTTTTTATAAAAAGAATCGATATAGGTGTATTTCCCATCTGAATATGTACCTATCGCTGACGCTTCATCCGAGGGCCTAAAGTCCGCGGTTGAATACAAAGCCGCAAAAGTCGCAACCTTATCACCGTTAGATGTCATAATCAGATATAGATTTTTATTTATCTTTTTTTATATGCAAATTTAAGCCCAGCCGCTTCCGCTAGCGATTTCATTTCAACTGTTAATTTATTTTCATCAAGAGCTGTCAAATCATTCATCAGCGAACTCGGACCATTATTCTTAACCCCGGAAAGGAGCCTGCATAATCGTTTCTTTTGTGCTCCGGTAAAGATCCAATGACCATTTTTATCTCTTGTTACATGGCTTTCATCCCCAAATGATGTAGAATAGAAACTTGCCATAGTTGTCGCCACTTCTTTTTCTGTCATTTTCCCTTTATAAAGGTATATATCATCAAACCCCTCCCGCGGTTGAGGAATAACTACAAATGATTCTCTCTCTCCACAAGAGAAGCATAGACAATAGCTGTTGTAATTCCTATTGATTGCCAGTTCTTCGACGTCATATCCCATAGTTCTCATCAAGTCATATATGCTCATGTTCTCGTATTGATTTTCTCGGGTATTCACACTTGATACAACTTGGGAAATATATCCTTCCAGCTCAGAACGTTCTTTGTTAATCTCATCGATTTTTGTCAAAATCACTTGTTTCTGTCTTTCGATTTCGTCAATCGTGGCATTCGTATCTACAGTGGAATTGCTCTCATCGGCATTCTCAGTGACAAATGTCTTAGCATGATTGAGCGACTCTCTCAAATTGCTCAACACATTTTCATCTGCCACATCATCCACTGTCAGAGAACTTAGTTTTTCTTCAGCTTTCTCACATGTGCTTGATAACTGTTGTCTGCTTCCCTGCAGGTTCTGAATTGTATACGTATAGGACTGCCTTGCCTCAACTAACGGATCTAATGTAGAACTCTTACCGGCATTTCCTTTACTACCACACGCAGTTAAAAGTGCCATTAATAACACAAACGTTCCCAACGTAGTAACACGACCTTTTATTGCTCTCAAGCCAATCATAATCCTCCCACCCCTTAACAATCTCAGGTCCAGCACAACTCTCTATATTTTATTATCATCGTTTTAACCCAATGCAACTTCGAGACAATAAACATATAAAAATTTCTTTCGAAGCATCGCTATAGAGCAATAAGGACTACTTACTTTCTTCGGTTTCATTTACATCTGCCTTCGAATGCCCCTGATTATATCTATCCGCTAAGCTCTCCTGTGTATTTGCCTTCCCCTCGTTTCTTTCTTTATCAATCTGACTATTTCGTATCGCGTCTCCTACGCTATTGAACGCTGATTTTATAACCATCCTAACGACAATAATACCAACAAATAACCCAATAAACAGCAGTAAATATGTTGTCGAATCTAACATTTCACTCCTCCTTTATCTTGCATTTTCCTTGTAACTCATCTTGTCTTAATCTTGATTTTTCAGTTTCAACCACAGTTTTTGAATCCAACCCCAAAAAAATCTTCTCAATAGTCGTTTCAATCATATTCATCGTATCCGTGTTTTTCGGAATTCCATTTCTTGTCTTCCACTTGATGAACTCAAATCTATACTTGTTTTTCCCTTCATTCTCTCCCAAGAATATGAGTCGTGCCTCCCAATCCTCTCCGGATTTAAACAGAAACACCTTCTTATTCTCATAATTAGGATACAAGGTTACCGGGCACTCCGAATAATCCGCTGTCTTGATTAGATTGCCCACCTTTTCATATTCCCCTCCGATCAGCGTAAAAATCTCAGCTTTCTCCCAGAATTTCCATTCTCTATCTATTATTTTCCCTTCGTCCGTAAGTCTTTTGTTTCGTTTCACAACAATCATTTGCAAGCCAATCAACATCAATACGCCCAGTAGAATAGTTATTACCGTAGACTTATCCATCCATTACTCCTTCGTCAAAAGTATTTCCAAACAGTATTGTTGGAATATCTATAAGAAAACAGAATCCTCTCACCAATTAAACACATTACCTTACCAGGATATAGACAAATACCACACTAACGCAAATTCCATGGTGTTACATTCAAGGTTCCACATACCACCTTCCGTCGTATTTGACAGTATTAATGGTTGCTTCACTCGGTATACCTGCGCCCCCACCTTCAACTGTTACATGCACTGTTGCATGCTCGTGCTCATTATCCGTGAAGGTGACGGCATCTGCTTTGAATCTGATGTCTTTATATGTGGACTGATTTGTATAGGAGGAAATTGCGTTTACCAGAAAGCTTCCATCCTTTCCGCCCATCGACTCTCCAAGCATTCCTCCCAGCGTTAGCAGCGCACTATACTGTTGTTGAAAGGCAGGTGTGAAGCACTTGATTGCACCCTCTGTATCTCCGGCTTTCACCGCATTAAAGTACTTCTGTGTTACACTTCGCGGCCCCTGATCTTCTCGTGCGCAAGAAGAACTCACAACAGCCACGGAAAAAATAGCCATAAACAACAATACAGTTTTTTTCAGTCTTCTAATAATCACAATTCGCCTCCATACTCAATTCTGAATCCCTCACTTGCATCTAATTTCTCCGGCATCTGTCAATATACTCGCTTAAGCATCCCTCCATCCGCTTGTTAATAATTTAGCAATCTAAATTGCTGCACAAAACTTTCATTTTACTGTATTGCATAAACCGAGCAAAGATTCTTTCATTTCTTTTGGTCCAGCACTAACTCATGCTTTAGGCACAATCACCACAAACAAGTCTATCTCAGTATCAGATTCATCTATTTTTTAGAATTTATTATTCAATATTATACACTTCTTAAGCATTTTGTAAATACTTCTTAAGTGTTATCTTCTTGATTTTTCTTGTATGCATTCTTTTTTTGTCTATTTCCGGAATAGTCGTATAATTTTGTCGATTAAATCGCCCCCACCCGTAAAACGGGTGGTTCGGGATGCGGGCTATAAGCCCGCGTTACTAGCCAGCGTCTAAAGGCGCTGGCTTTCTCTTTGTGCCTCCCAGGAAGCAAAAGCTTCCTGGGGGCTCCGTTCAAGCCACCTTGCTTTTATCACCTGGCTGCCCCTAAAGGGGCAATTATTGGCTCAATCACCTTTGATCCGTTCCAGGCTTCGCCCCGAACGGATCCTCGTACTCCTTCACGCTCATCTTGTCTTGGAGGATATCGGCCCTCTCCTGATCTTGGATGTACTTTCTTACCGTCGCATCATTCAATCCGACGGTACTTACATAGTATCCCTCTGCCCAGAAGTGCCTGTTCCCAAACTTATACTTCAGATTTGCATGCCGATCAAACATCATCAGCGAGCTTTTCCCTTTCAAGTAGCCCATGAAAGACGACACACTAATTTTCGGCGGTATGCTCACTAACATGTGCACATGATCTGGCATCAAATGACCTTCTATAATCTCTACGCCTTTGTATGCGCAAAGGTCATGTAGGATCTGAGCCAAATCCTTCTTGTATTGATTGTAGATTATTTTTCGTCTATACTTTGGCGTAAAGACGATATGGTACTTGCACAGCCATTTGGTATGTGCAGCACTATTAGCCTTTGGCATGAAATCACCTTTCCTTTCTCAGTAGTGGCTTGGACACCTCTATTGTACGGAAAGGTGATTTCTTTGTTAAACGATTTATCTCCACCCGCATAGCGGGTGGTTTTTAGCTTCGCAATGGTTCACTTGCTTTGCAAGCGAACCATGCTCAGCAGGCTAAAGCCAAAAGCTTCAAATAAGTCCGCCGGACCATACTCTCGTATTGTCCGGCGGACTCTTTTCATTGCTTTTCTGTTTTTAATGCTTCGCCTTACGCGCTCTCTTCCTCGTCGAGCAGGTTGGTCATGCTCTTTAAGCCTGTCACAATGGTGGAGCCGTTGTGCAGGAGTGCGCCGGTCGCAGGCGGCAGAATACCGCCGACACCGAGCGCTATGAGCAGCGCGTTGAAACCGATGATAAAGTTGTAGTTCGAGTGGATGCGGCGCATCAACGCCATGCTGAGCTTCCGGAGGAAGACCAGCTCGCGCAGATTATCGGCCGCAATCGTGACATCCGCGACCTCGCGCGCAATCGCCGCGCCGTCCGAAATCGCAATGCCGACATCCGCCTCGGAAAGCGCCGGGGTATCGTTCACGCCGTCGCCGATCATGATGACTTTACGGCCCGCCGCGTGTTCCTTCCGCACGAACTCCGCCTTGGTGCCCGGCAGAACTTCCGCATGGAATTCGTCGAGGTGCAGCTGTGCGGCCACGGCCGCCGCTGTCTTCTCCGCATCACCGGTCATCATGCAAATCTTCGAAATGCCGAGTTTCCGCAGGCCGTCGATAATCTCCGGCGCCTCCTCGCGAATCGGGTCAAAGATGCAGATGACTGCGCAGAGCTTGCCGTCGATTGCGAGGTAGAGTTTCGAGTACTCGTCCGGCAGCGCTTCGAGCTTCTTCTCGTCGCGCTTTAAGAGCTTGCACTTCTCATCCTCAAAGACAAAGTGATAGGAGCCGATAAAGGCTTTCTTTCCGTCAATCTCGGAGGCAATGCCGTGTGCGACCACGTACTGCACCTTGGAGTGCATCTCCTTGTGGCGGATACCGCGCTTCTTCGCCTCTGCGACGACCGCATTGGCAATCGAGTGCGGATAATGCTCCTCTAAGCAGGCTGCAATCTTCAGCGCCTCGGATTCCTCCATATCGCCGAAGGTCTCAATGTGCATGACGGTCGGCGTCGCACGGGTCAGCGTGCCGGTCTTATCAAAGACAATCGTATCGGCCTCTGCAATCGCCTCCATGAACTTTCCGCCCTTCACGGAGATCTTCCGGTCACCCGCCTCGCGGATGGCGGAGAGCACTGAGAGCGGCATCGAGAGCTTCAGCGCGCAGGAGAAGTCAACCATCAGGAACGCCAGACCCTTTGCCACATTTCTCGTGAGCAGGAAGGTCAGCGCCGCGCCGCCGAGTGAGTACGGCACCAGGCTGTCCGCAAGGTGATAGGCTCTCGCCTCGGTGTTGGACTTTAACTTCTCGGACTCCTCGATCATCTTGACAATCTTGTCGTAGTGACCGCTGCCCTTTGCCTTTGCGACCTGAATCACGCACTCGCCTTCTTCGACGACGGTGCCGGCATAGACATAGGCACCCGCGTGCTTCTCGACCGGCACGGATTCGCCTGTCATCGAAGCCTGGTTCACGGTCATCTCGCCCTCGAGCACCGTGCCGTCGAGCGGAATCACGTTCGAGGTGCGAACCACAATGCGGTCGCCGACCTGTACATCCTTCACATCGATCAGGACATCGGCGCCCTCGGTCTTCATCCAGACCTTCTCGACCTGGAGGCTCATGGCGCGCGCCAGATCGCCGACCGACTTCTTTGTGCGTCCACTCCTCGAGAATCTCACCGAGCTCTAAGAGGAACATGACCGAAGAAGCCGTGTCAAAGTCACTGCGGAGAATGGACGCCGTGATTGCGGTCGCATCCAGCACCGGCACTTCGAGACCGCGCGTCAGCAGGCAGCCGAGGCCGTGCACCACATAGCGGAGACTCTTGACCGTTGTCCAGACCGCGCGCACCGGCGCCGGCAGGAGCAACATGGTCGCCGCACGTCCCACAACCTTCCAGAACAGCTTGTCCTGGTAGTGGCGCGTCAGTGCGCGTCCGCTGTCTTCGGGCACTAACGAGAGCGCGTATTCATCCTGGTATGAAAAACCACAGAGAGCGTCTAAAAGCTGCTCTCTGTGGTCCGCCTCCCGATTGTACTTCACAATTGCGTCGCCCGTCCGCTCGAAGATCTTGACATCTTCCACAAACGGCAGGTCACGCAGGTAGTACTCCAGAATATCCGCCTCGCCGAGGGACATACGCGTCCCCGCAAGGTGGATACGCATTACGCGTCTGGATTCGTGGCGTATCGTATATCTCATGCTTCCGTCGCTGCCTCGTGCTCCTCAACCAGAGCCTTTGCCTCCTGGTAAGCTCTCTCCGCATCCGCTGCATAACGGCGCTCGTTCAGATCCTTTGCATCCTCATAGATGTCATCGCAGTTCTCGCGAAGCGTGGAGACGGTCTTCATCACGCAGTCCTTGCCGCGGAGCACCGCTGCGGTTGCGTGCGTGTAAGCGCACTTTGCGTCTCTCGACTTCAGAATCGTGATACCTGCCGTACCGAACACCGTACCACCGATAAACAGACCAAGCTTAAACAGCTGCTTTGTACCAAACATCATTCTTACCTCCTAGGGTTGAAATTCATTGTCTATAGTTTAGCGTCTTTTTCCGGAAAGTGCAAAATAAACTTATTTTGAAATCTCTAACAGCGCTTAGTGCAAATATCGCGGCAAAATATTCGCAAGAAGTAACAGGCCGGACAAAATCACCAAGACAAAGATATGCAAACGATAGCTTAAACTAACATAACCCACATACTCGCGAATCAGGGCATTCAGCGTATAGTACCACTTGGTTTTTGCCCCGAACCCCTTACAAGGAAGATGCATCCGTCGCGCGATCAGCAACGCCCGGAACACATGATAACTCGTCGTCACCACGGCAACACGCGGATGAGTTCGCTCCATCAGTTCTCTGGAATATTCCAGATTTTTGTCTCGTATTTCTCGATTGTTTTTTTCGACCAGTATTTTTTTCCGGCGGAACCCGCCTTGACAGCGCATAACGCGCCATGGCCTCTCCCTCCGTGATATCTTCTCCCGGTCCCTGTCCGCCCGACAGAATGAGCAGTGCTTTCTTATTCTTTTTTTAGAAGGGCAATGCCGCGGTCCAGTCTCGCCGCGAGCAGCGGTGTGACACGCTCCCCCCGGATGCCCGCGCCCAGCACGACAATATAGTCGAAGTTCTGATTGTCCCGCCGGTGAATCAGATTCAGCAGGGCGGATATGGCATAGATTGCAAAGAGCAGCAGTCCGTACACAATCCAGAGCCCAACAATCGCATAGACCATTCTGCCCGCAAAGTTACTCTGCCAGTCACCGAGCTGCGGCCAGAAAATCAGATAGGCAAAGAGTAAGATTGCAAAGAGCAGTGACAGCAAGTTCTGCGGGCGCAGTCCTTCGCGCCGCAGCACCTGTATGCCCTGAATGAAAAAGGTGAGCACCAGAAGCAACGGAAACAGCACGACCGCCAGCATGAAAAGAATCATGAGCAGCAAGAGCAAAAAACGGATCGGCGTATGCGCCTGCAGCCAGTCCGAATAGCGGAATATCAGCAGCAGGAACAGGATGCCGAGCCCCGCAAGCGCGAACAGAAAGCTAACCCCGCTCCAGAGCGTGCGCGGCTCTTTCACCATCACATAGATAAAGATTCCGATCAGCAGCAGCGAAAACAGCTGAATGCCGCGCAGAATCAGAAGTTGTGTGTTCGGATTCAATCATTCACCTCCTACCGGAATAGATTTTTTGAATTGCTTCAGAATAGCATAAACCCCGCTTCTCCCGCCAGTTCCAATTCGAAATCACTTGTTATCATCCAAAAGCTATACCTCTTATAGACTTATGCTTACACAAGTTTGAGAAACTCTCGCACCGCCCGCGACATGTAGCGATTCCGGCGGAAATAGAAATTGACTTCGCGCACGGCCTCCCGCGCGTTCAGCTTGTAGAAGCAAAGGTTGGTGTCATCAGGGACGTGTTTAATCAAAACATCGCCGTTAAACGAAATGCCCATGCCGTAGCAGGAGAAGTTATACGCTGTCACCTGCTGCTCCGGCTCAAGCCGCAGCTTCGGTGAAAATCCGGCCTCATGGCAGAGCCGGTCCGCCCGCTCTCTCGTGTCATTGCCCTCGCGGAGCAAAAGAAAGCGCTCCTCCCGGAATTCCTGCAGTGGCACCGGGGGAATACGGGAATTTAAGTGCGCGTTGCGCTTGATATCCTCTGCGGTCAGCGCGTAGTTCCGCACTCTCTCATTGACCGCAAGCGCCTTCGGCACCGTGAGAAGGAGATGCTCTTCGCGGAAGAACTTTTTCTCATAGGCCGCGGCATTCAGCTCGGTGTTGTCGATCAGCAAATCCAGCGAGCCGTCCGAGAGCCTCTCCTTCAGTTCCGAGGTCACAGCCTCTACGAGCTCAATGTGAATCTGCGGAAACTGCTCGGTGAACTGGGATACCAGCGGCGGCAGCGCATACGAGGTGAAGACATTGGTTCCGCCGATCGAGACCGCCCCGTTTTGCAGGGCGTTCCGGTCGTGCACATAGGTCGCAAAGCCGTTTTCCACGTCGAGAATCAGTTCGACCGCGCGGATATATTCCCGCCCGAGATCGGTGAGGCCGATCGGATTCGTGCTCCTGTCAAAGAGCGGCGCGCCGAGCCGCTGTTCGGTCTTTCGGACCGCATTGCTGAGCGAGGGCTGGGAGATAAAGAGTTTCTTTGCCGCGCGTGAGAAACTCATCTCCCGGTATACTTCATAGACATAGCGCATGCCCTGAAACATATCTTCGCCTGACATTTTTCTCCTTTTTATACTTTTTATCTGTCGACGGTTACATTTCTTTTTTCAAATATCTTATATCACTTTATTGATATTTGTGAATAGTATAGCGCTCTGTTAGACTGGAGACAAGCACTTCAAAAAACCTATTTAGGGAGGTTTTACCATGACGGAAGTAAGAGAAGGGTATCGCCTGGAGCACGATTCGATCGGTGAAAAAGAAGTCCCGATTGACGCCTATTACGGCGTGCAGACGCTCCGCGCACATGAGAATTTCAACATCACCGGGCTCAAGATGCATCCGGAGCTCATTGTCAGCGTTGCCCAGATCAAGAAGGCCGCTGCCATCACGAACTTTGAAGTCGGCGAGCTCTCGAAGGAGCGCGCAAGCGCAATCGTCAAAGCCTGCGACGAAATCATCGACGGCAAGCTGCACGACCAGTTCATTGTCGACCCGATTCAGGGCGGCGCCGGCACCTCTCTCAACATGAATGCCAACGAGGTCATCGCAAACCGCGCCATCGAGATTCTCGGCGGCACCAAGGGCGACTACAGCATTGTGAACCCGAATGACCATGTAAACTTCGGCCAGTCGACCAACGATGTATTCCCGTCCTGCGGCAAAATGGCAGCTCTCACGCTGCTCCGCCGCGCGCAGATTCAGCTGAAGCGCCTCGAAAAGGCCCTGCTCGAGAAGTCCGATGAGTTCGACGCTGTCATCAAAATGGGCCGCACCCAGCTTCAGGACGCTGTGCCGATTCGTCTCGGCCAGGAGTTCCACGCCTATGCGAGCGCCATCGGCCGCGACATCCGCCGCTTTGACAACGCAAAAGAAGAAATCCGCTCCCTCAACATGGGCGGCACCGCAATCGGCACCGGCTTAAACGCAGATACGACCTACTTCCACCGCGTCGTCAAGAACATGTCGACGATTACCGGCGAGGAACTCGTGCAGAGCTACGACACCATCGACGCGACCCAGAACCTCGACAGCTATGCGATGGTCTCGGGTATCGTGAAGAGCTGCGCCGTGAACCTCTCGAAGATGTGTAACGACCTTCGCCTCATGTCCTCGGGCCCGCGCACCGGCTTTGCGAGATTAACCTGCCCGCAAAGCAGAACGGCTCCTCGATTATGCCGGGTAAGATTAACCCGGTTATCCCCGAGGTTGTGAACCAGGTCGCATTCAACATCATCGGAAACGATGTGACGATTACCATGGCGGCAGAAGCAGGTCAGCTCGAGCTGAACGCATTTGAGCCGATTATCTTCTACAACCTCTTTGAGTCCATCCAGACCCTCAGCAACGCAGTCCAGACCCTTGTCGACAACTGCATTGTGGGCATCACGGCAAACGAAGAGCACTGCCGCGAGATGGTCGAGAGCTCCATCGGCATCATCACCGCCATCTGCCCCTATGTCGGCTACGAGACGGCAGCGAACATCGCAAAGGAAGCGCTCCGCACCAATCAGTCCGTCCGCGAGCTGATTCTGCAGAAGAAGCTGCTCTCCGAGGAGCAGTTAAAGACCATCCTCGATCCCTACACCATGACGAAGCCCGGTATCCAGGGCAGAAATCCGGCGGATTTACTCTCCGACTGAGTGTCCCCCACAAACAACGCATACAAAAAGCGCTCTGCAGCGATGCAGAGCGCTTTTCTTTTCCGAAAGTGATTACCACTGGGAAATCAGGTAGATGAGACCCGATCCGAACATATCCGCCATTGAGTGAACCAGCACAATCGGGAGCAGGTTCTTGATGAACTTGTGGTAGGAAACATAGTAGAGCAGACCGAAGAAGATACCGATGATGAGCGCCGAAGCCATGCCCTGGTAGGTGTGGAACGAAGCGCGGATAATCGTCGAGAACACCAGGGTGCCCCACTTGTACTTCTCCTGCACGGTGCCGAGCAAACCGAGGAAGTAGAACTCCTCATAGAACGCGTTCAGCAGCGCGTAAATAATCGCGACCTTGGAGAGCGCCGCAAACTTTGGGAATACCGAGAGCAGGTTGATGTGGCTCAGACTCTCCGCCGAGAAGTAGTTGTAGCCGTTGTCAAAAATCAGATACAGAATGTCCGCGCTGAGACCCATGATGATGAAGAGCACCAGGTACTGCGGGATAATCTTCCAGTTCAGCTTGAACTTGACCTGCTTAAAGTCAAAGTTCCGGATAAAGAGGTAGATGAAGACAATCGCCAGCATGGTCGCCTGATACCTCAGGTTACTGGAGTAGGCGGCACCCTCGGTTGCCACATCTGTTGTTGTCTCCGCGACCTCCGTTGCAGCTTCCGTGACCGCTGTCGCAGCCGCCTCAACGGCCGGTTTCAGGGTCGCGAGGTACATCTGCGTGGAGATGACAATAAACTTCCCGAAGAGAATCAGGGTGATGATGATGACATCAAACCATCTGAGGTTTTTTGTCTTCTCTCTCGGGAGGATAATGTCGCGTATATTCATGCTAAGTTACCCCCTTTGTGATTTTTAGTGTCCCCATTATAGCAAGGGCAACATAAACTTACCACCCCATTTTAACAGATGCCGAATTTTGCACAGAAAGTACCCCAAACTTATCAGGAATTTGCGCACAATTCGGGTTCCGTCTCTTCCGGAACGGAAAAAGCGCCGCACTGTGGTGATATCCCACAGTGCGGCGCTCCCCCTGTCCGCTTTCGTCTCAAAGCTGTGCGTCCAGCTTCTCCTCCAGTGCCTGCTGCGGCACTGCGCCGATCACGCGATCCACAAGCTTGCCGTCCTTGATGATGACAAAGTTCGGGATACTCATGACCTGAAACATCTGTGCAAGCTCCGGCTCATCGTCCGAGTTGACCTTGCCGACCTTGACCTTGCCCTCGTACTTCTCCGCGAGCTTCTCAACCACCGGCGCCATCATCTTGCAGGGGCCGCACCAATCCGCGTAGAAGTCAATGAGCACCGGCTCCTTGGACTCCAGAACTTCCTTCTCAAAACTATCTTTTGTGAAACGATATTCCATCGCACTACCTCCTTAGGGTCTGATTTTGTGCATAAAATCAATAACTACTCCTATTTTGCCAGAGTCAGTGACAGATGTCAAGCCCTCTCAGAGACCGAATTCCGCCGGAGCAAGCGACACCGTTCCGTCTTCCCGGACAAAGCAGGGAATACCGACATAACCGCCCTCTCTGACCGGTCGGAATGCCTCCTCGCGGTCGCGAAGCTGTAAAAATGCCTTCAGATAGGCCACATGCTCGCCGATATTGATGATTTCAAACTCGCTCTCTCTGCCGCTCGCCTTGATCTTTCCGCGACTTCCACGCAATCCGGGCAGCTCGGCATCCCGTACACCTTAATCATTCTGCTTCTCTCCTCCCTGCTGAAAATGTCTCTTTGCAAATTCCATATCCTGCACAAACTCGGCGGTACCGAGATAGTTGCCCTCCGCATCCCGCACGGCGCGGTAATTGACCAGCATGGTCTTTCCGCCCTTCTCGGCCCAAATCGAGACGCTGCTCTGCCGTCCCGCGCGGAACTCGCCGATAATCTGGCGCACCAGCGGCTCTACCTTCGGCGGATGGCAGGAGAACACCTCGCGGTCCAACGCCATCTTCGGGCGCTTGAACGCCTTCTGCCCCTCGTTCTCGTTGAAGTAGCGGTTGATGTTGTCGGCGTCGACAAAGGTGATTTCCATCGGAATCGTGTTCAACAGCCACTCGAGCTGGTCTAACTTCAGGTGACCGCCCGGCATCACAATCTCTCCGACAAAGGAAGAACTGCGGCGCTTTGTCTCTGTCACATCGACCGCAACCTGCACTTCCTTCTCCGTTGCCGCAGGCTTATCTTCCTCTGCCGCTTCATAGACCTTGCTCACGACGCCGAGGCAGTTCTCATAGTCCTTGGGGAGTCGCGGTAAATCTGCTTCCACTCATCCTCCGTGAAATTCACGGCGCAAATCGGAAACAGAATGTTGGTCTCCTTGTAAATCATCTCGTCCGCGCGCCGCACAACAGCCTCTGCCGCCGCCTTCCAGGCGTCGTCCTCGACCTCTGCCTTGTCAAGTCGACCCAACTCGTCGCGGATTTCATCGTCCACCGTCCACATCACAGAGGACGGGCCAGTCACATCATATTTTACCTTTAAAAGCGGATAGAGCAAGTCGCCCTTCTTTGCGTAGTGCACCGTGACCTCGCGGATTGCGTGCACCGCATCCTTTAAGGAGACACCGAGTTTTGCCGCATCGCGGAAACTCTCGATGCGCTGGGAGAGCGCCTGGTTTTCCCGCGTCAGGGTCTCGAGCGGATGTCCCGGAATCGCAATCAGCTTGGCCGCGAGCACATTCTTATCGCCGTACTGCGCCTGCTGCTCCGCCTTCTCGTGGTCGGCAATGCGAATCATCGACGCTGCGACCTCTCGCTCGGCATTTGCAATCCGCTCTTCCTTGGTTGCCCCGTGAAACAGTGCCGAGTGAATGTCGCAGAGCTTCTGCACTTCCTCGAGCGGCATGCCGTCCTTCATGAGCTGCTGCTCCGCCTGCATGATTTCGGACGCTTCGACCGAGTGGAACTCTTTCCGGAAATCCTCCCGCACCGTGTCGAGCGATTCACCCTGACTGAGACGCGTGAGATAGCTCTTCAAAGCCTCCGCTCTCTCCGGCTTCGCATTCGGAAAATTGTACTGCGCGGTCGGCGGCACCGGCGGCTTGACAGGGGCAGTCGGCGGCGTGGGAGGCGTCGGCTTGGTCGGCGGCACCGGCGCGCCGTCGGCTCCGCTCACCTGAAAGCCCTTCTCCTCAAAGGCCTTCACAATCTTCTCCATCGGGATGCCCTTCATCCGGGAGCCCTTCGGCACCGTCATCACCTTACCCGCCGAAGCCAGAATCTCCGGCTCCGTGATCTCCTTGAAGCCGACACTCGCCATAATCTCCTTGAATTCCGGGTACTCCGTTGCGAGCTCGTACACTGTTTTTCTGAAATCTATGATTTTATCCATGGATATGCCTCCAAAGTGGTTTGTTCGTCCTTACCGTTCCACTATAGCATATCTCCCGCAAAAAACCGTGATTACGGCAACAAAAGCTGAAATTTCATCCGCTTAGGTTCGACGCAGCGCTTTTCAGCTCCCGCCACTCCTTTGCCTGTTGCATGAGCGGCAGACGAACAGGGCTCTGAGCGCTACCGGTTTATTCCGCAAACGCGTTACCGCGCCAAGGAAAAGAGGCTTTCGTCTCTGATAACGGCAGAGCCTACACTGTAACGGAATCGGCAGCGCCGTCTAAGTTCAACTTATAATAATGGGCGTCAAAATAGGTCTCTTCGCCCCACTTTTTATAGCGCGTCTTTCTGTCCTCCGCAAACCCGAATTTGCGAAGCAGCGCGATCGAAGCGAGATTCGCGTCGGCCACTTCTCCCGTAACGGACTTCCCGCCTTTTGCTTTCACCCAGCGAAGGATGGCATCGACCATCTCGGTTCCGAGACCTTCTCTCCAGTATTCCTTTGCAATGCAATACCCAATATCATAATTCCCGTTTTCGGGGAATATACAACAAGTTCCGACAGGCATCGCATCCGCTTTCCGTTCGGCAAGCAGATAATATCCCTCCGGATTGTCCTCCATCTCATCGACACATTTGAGATACGCTTCGTCCATATTCTCGCGGACAGGATCGCTCATGTACTTTCCGTTTTCCCTGTCACCCCACAGAGATAAGGTAAAGTCTTTGTCGGATTTCCGCCAAGAACGAAGCCTCAATCTTGGCGTTTCCGGATTTTTGATAAGAAGCATTTCGTATGGTCCTCCTATTGGTTCGCGATACAAAGCTCATAGGCTTTCCCCGCCCTTCGGCGTCAATGTATCTCCGTAAATCGCATACTTTCCCCGCATGTATCTGGTCCGGGCTGTGTCCAATTCCTTTTGGCTCGGCTTGCGGTGATAGTCCTGCCAGCTGAAATAGGCCGCAAGGGCATCCAGTCCAAGGATTACTTTGGAGAGATAGCCGAGCAGGGGACGTCGTTTCTACCGGTGACTCTTTGGGTTCTCTTGGCACATGAATCATTTTCCTCTCTCATCCAGACAGCCTTCTTCCAGCCTTCTTCAATCTTTACCTCTGATAATCACATCATCTTCTCATACTACACAGGACTCTATTTCTCCTCTCGCAATGTGTAAATCGAAAAATCGCTCTTATTCTTTTCCCAGGCAAATATTATATATTGCTTATAGGAATAGGGATCTTCATCCATCCAATTCCCTTTCAAGTTTCGATTTTGATACTCCTCCTCATCCATGTAATATGCAATTCCGTCAACTCCGTATTGCTCTATCTTTAACATTCTCAATAATTCTCGCATATCCCCCTCTATCATCTCTGAATTCCGAACCACACAAATGCTGATATCGCTGAGGGGAATATGTTCCAAATGCTGACTGATTGTCTCAACCGCAGTCGGATTTAGGTTCCTCCAAGGTGCTGCTTCAACTTTCATGACCAATTCATATGTTCCCGGCTCATAGATTCGATCAAAGATCTCCCGGAACTTTTCTTCCGCTTGATTGCGTAACACAAAGCTCATATAGTTGTCGCGCAGCGTATTCTTCTCATAATCATAGTCAAGGACGATTTCTTCTTTTCTTTCTTTCTTCGGAAACTTCTCGGAAGTAAACGCGAGTTCATAGGTATTGCTGGTCGAATAGAAAATATCACTCGCCAGATACGTTACACTTCCCCCTCCCTTCGGTGTCAGGGTATCTCCGTATATCGCATACTTTCCCCGCATGTATCTGGTCAGGGCTGTGTCCAATTCCTTTTGGCTCGGCTTGCGGTGATAGTCATTCCGGCTGAAATAGGCCGCAAGAACGCCCAGTCCAAGGATTACTTTGGGGAGATAGCCGAGCAGGAGACGTCGTTTCCACCGGTGACTCTTTGTGCTCTTGCTGCATTCCTCGTCCTCCCTTGCGACTTACATCTCTGAACGCTCGGCTTAATTTACCGCAATTCGGTTGCAACACTCGCAGAAAGCTGTCTCTGCTTCCTGACAGCGGCGCATATAGGTTCCGAGTGCTTCCCTGTGATGCAGTTGTTGTGCCCGCCAGCGGTTTATGATCCCCGTCATTTCGTCAAGCCCGTCATGCGACACCGAGACATAGCGAAGCCCGGAAAGCGTATGCCGGAGTTCGCCGATATCGCTTAGAATGTAATTGCACTGCAAAGCCATCTCTTCACAGTTCTGCATAGACTCTCCGGCATCCGCATAAGAGATACCGACTTCTCCCCGGTAAGTACTGCTGTTGTCTGCCGGTTCCTTCGCGAGGAAGCCCTCTGTATCAAACAACTTTGCTGCCTCTCCTGCTGCGCTCCCCGCGGGAAGACACGCAAACTGTGCCTGTAATCCCTTCTCCAGGCGTGCCGCATAGTGCAGCAGAATTTCTTCGGTCTCGCGCGCATCGTAAAGAACTCGCTTGGCAAGCGCAAACAGCGGACGCTTACCCGACATATCTGATTTGAGCTCTTCCAGTGTGGAAATTCCGCAGGTTTCCAAAATGCATGATTCCAGCGCTGCTTTGTCACGCTTTAAGCTATCAACGCCCGCCTGAATTTCCGCCGTATGCTGTTTCCGCAAAAGTTCAGCCAGTTTCCAAGGATACTGTGCCCCGGCCGGAATCCAAAAGAGCGGATAGCAACTCTCCTCACAGCTTCCGATTGTCTGATCTACACTTCGGCAGACATAGGCAACATTCTTGCTCAGCGCAAGAGAGGGCGGCGCCTGGAATCTCAAAAGTCCGGGATATCCACCTCTGCTCATGCACCCCGAAATCGGATCTGACACCTGCTTAAACGGATAATTCAGATTGCAAAACACCCTATAATCATCCAAATAATACGCTTGTGTGACATCCATCCATGCGGATTTCACCCAATCACAAGCTCCTGTAATCGCTTTACTATACGCCTCGATTCCAAACTGAAGCATACCGATGGTACAGCGATTAAATGTCTGATCATGGCGTATCATCGGCAATCCGCCTTCGTCCCGATAGAATGAGTTCGGCCTTATACCGTCATTGTCAGCCAGTTGCTTCGTTGCCTCCAATTTTTCTACTATGAATTTGCTCATAGATCGACTCAATACCCCCGGCAATCCAATAACGCATCCGATTCCTTCCCGATAAAAATCCAAAGATTTATTCCAGGCATCCCCCGCTTCATTTAAACCGTTCTGTATGTCTTTGGGAAGCTTCCCTTTCAGTTTTAGTACGATTTCCCCGGCTCCTGCCGGCCATCGTTCAAATGGGTGCTCCTTTTGAGTAAATTTCAGAATAAAAATCGATAGGCAGAAAAATGTAACAGCGGAATAATGTCAGGAAGAAATTTCATTGTTCTCCCGCCGAGTTTGAGGTGCTCAATAAAATTATAATTATGCGGTAGTGAGTTTGCGTGAAATACCTGTATCAGCGCCATTGTGGGGTGCATGAGATCAGCCCGCTTGTCCGGCGGGAGTTTCATCAGTTCATCCGAAACAACCTTGGCATATTCGGCCCAATTCCCTTCCTTTTCTACTTTCTCCTGTAACCTCACGCTCCCGTCTCCGTCGATATGGAGCAGCCGAAATGCATAGTGATATGCCATTACATTTGCATTCCGGTCATTATCTACTTCCGGCACATCTAAGGCCATCTGATTTCGCGCAAAATATCCTCGCTGTTCTGTATATCCGATTCCGTGTACAATATCATTATCGGCATAGATACTATATATATCATTGCGCATCTCTTCTACTTTTTCCGCGCCCCAGTGTTGCACAAGCTCATCCCAATGTTCCGGCGGAATTCCCGGCGCATCAAACACATAGCAGCGCGTATTCTGCAATTCCGGAAAAACTCCCTTTGCGGTAACCGCACGTTTCCCTCCCTGTGAATGAGCGCTGAGGACCAGTTTATTCTCTTGCATGAACTGCCTGCACACCCGGGCAGTCTCATCATCTCCTTCTTCGATTTGCCGTAAGGTATCCTGCATGTTCAATAAACTTGCTCTGTCAAGCGGAGAAATCCGCTCGTAAGTAAATCCGTCCTTTTGAAAATGACCGGTACAGTCACTCTCCATATTCGCATTGTCACTCCAGGCTGCTCTCGGCGTCCCGCGAAATACCATGCTCACGCCTTCTTTGATTCCCTGTCTTTCACTACCTTTGTAAATAAAAACCGCAGCTGAAATTGCCTTTGCGTCTGTGATAGTGTCTGCTTCCTTTCGCGTGACTCCGTGCGCAATCAGGTCATTGGTATTTTTGTTGAAACTTGTATAGTATATCTTCGCATTTCCAATATCGGAGATACCGGACTCCTCTTTGAGGCAGGCTTCTAAGGTCTCTAACGCACCATCCTCCACCTTACCATTTGCATTCTTATAATCCCGTGCGGTCTTTACAATATAGCTAATTTTATCTCCATCTTGAATTTTCATTTCGTTTAGAGGCAAATATGACACAAGATTATAGATAATCTCCTGGTTTACCTCTTGTTCGCTCGGATTCTCTCCGAATACTGCTTGCTTATTGTTTTCTTCTTTTCCATAATATTTTTTCTCATTCACTTCTTTCCACTCTCCTCCCAAGAGTATATATAATATGAGTCATCCCCTCTATTCCAGCAAACATTTACAGAAAGTTGACGTGGAAATTCTCTAGGTCCAATCCATTCTTCCTTTCTCTTCTCGCTATCGAATTGCTGCTGCGTAACATAATAAATACGTCCATTCATATCATATCCGTATTCTTTTAACACATCCAATAGACACTGCATGTCATTTTCTCTTTTTTCAGGCTCTCGTATCACGCAAACATTGACATAGTTCCACGGAATCATTTTCAAGTATTCTGTAATTATTTCTGTCGCATTTTGCTCACGACCGTTATACGGTGCTATGGATATCGCTACGGCAAGCTCGTACGTTCCCGGCTCATAGATTCGATCAAAGATCTCCCGGAACTTTTCTTCCGCCTGATTGCGCAATACAAAGCTCATATAGTTGTCACGCAGCGTATTCTTCTCATAATCATAGTCAAGGACGATTTCTTCTTTTTCTTCTTTCTTCGGATACTTCTCGGAAGTAAACGCGAGTTCATAGGTATTGCTGGTCGAATAGAAAATATCACTCGCCAGATACGTTACACTTCCCTCTCCTTTCGGCGTCAATGTATCTCCGTAAATTGCATACTTTCCCCGCATATATCTGGTCAGGGCTGTGTCCAGTTCCTTTTGACTCGGCTTGCGGTGATAGTCATTCCAGCTGAAATACGCCGCAAGAGCGCCCAGGCCAAGGATTAATTTGGGGAGATAGCGGACACAAAGGCGTTTCCTTTTCTCCGCCGCTCTCTCTGTCTTCGTTTGTTCTTTCATGTCCGGTTGCATGTCTGTTTTCCCCTTCCTATGCCTCTTATCTCATCAGAAGACAACTATCATCCGTATTTCCCTCGCATAGAAGCCCCCACCGGTACAGAGCAAGGTAGCGAAGCAAATCCGGTATCTCATGACCTGATATCTCCCGCTGACGGATTTCCGCTGCATTATGTGAAATCCGACACCCGCTTTCTGCTTCCCGGCAAGCAGCCGGTCTTTGAAAAAAGTGCTTATCCTGCGTTTCTCCCGCTGTATTTTGCCGGGATGTTCCGGCTGTTTTCTGTCTCTCAGTCATCATCATCCTCGTGGTAGGCGTCATCTTCCTCCTGCATTGCCGCAAGATCGTCTTCTGCCGCCCAAATACAATTTTCCAGATAGCGCTGGTATCTCTGCTGCGCTTCCAATGCCCGCGCAGAGAATTCTTCCGTTTTTTGTCGCATCCGTGCCCGCAGGCTCTCTTCAACCGGATAGGCTCTTTCATCCTGTTCTTCTCCCGCGTGTCCGCTCGCCGCAAGTGTACGGATGCGCTGCCCCAGTTGTCCGTTATCCCGCAGCGCTCTTTGCAGCACGCGCAAATCCCGCTCACAGTCGCGAATATCGCTACAACGACAGCTCATGCTTTCCTTCCTCCTCTCTGAATCATCGTCCCGAGTGCCCGGTCAAAGGCCTCCGCCGTGTGGTTGACTTCGTCCAGCTGTGCGAGCAGCGATTCAAAAATATCCGAGAGCTGTGAAGCCTGCGCGGATGAGCGCTCCGCAGCCGCTCGGTAGGCACTCTGCATGTCTCCCGTAAACATCTGCGCGAGGTCTTCATCTACCGCTTGAATCCCATCCCAAATTTCCCGCAATTCTTCTCCGAGCAAGCCCCACTGATCGTGCAGCAATTGCAAAGCCTCATGCCGTAACTCTATTTTCATGGCCTTCCCCCTCTCAGCTCTCCGCAGCCGTAAACGCCTCACAAAAGCCTTCGGTTTCACTTTGCAGACACCGTCCTGCCTCAAGAGCAGCCTCGTCGAGCAAAGTCTGCTTCTCATCCAACGTAGCCTGCATGCCGTCCAGCGCCTGCTCAAAAAGCCGAAAGAGCCGCACAAATCCATCTCTTCCCTTGCCGCTCCAGACGCTCTGATCCATGCCGCGCTCCAGCGCCCGGATATCCCGCGCCGCGCAAGCGAGTCGGCGCTGCAGAACATGTGTCTTTTCCCGCGCCGCTTCGAGCTGCGGCAAATTCACATAGAGATCCATCTTCCCTCCTTTTACGATTCCGACGATGCAAACACTGTGCCTTCGTGAAACCCGCCTTCGTCATCATTGCCGGGCCAGAATTCGAGATACATGCGGATGTGCTCATTGCTCGCCTTCCACAATTCCGTCCGGTTATCCTCTCCCTCTTTGACAAGCGGGCCTCCGTGCCCCGCCCGGTACGAGAGCAGCAAAATATAGCTTTTTCGAAGCGGTTTATATTTGGCTTGCCCAAGCTTCGCGCGAATGCTCTCATAGGCAAACAGCTCCTCCCGGTTAAATCGGTCTTTGCGGTAATTTGCCTTTCGCAGGATGTCGTCCAATGTCCAACCGGTATTGACGCCCATTTTTTTGAGCGGCAATTTCAGCACCGCGCGATAAATCTCGTCCTGCGTCTTCTGTTTCTCCGGATCCGCATAAGCCTCTCTCCGGAGCGCCCAGAGATCCGGCATATAATTTCCGGCTCTCCACTCGGCCCTGCACGCTTCCCCGCGCTGCGGATTGCAAGTCACCACAGCCTTGCAGAGGCAGTTGCCGTCATACTGTCCCTGCGCTAACACTTCTGCCATGTCGGCGGCACCGAATTGCTCGTCGTCGACATAATAGAGCAGCAGATTCACACCGAGGTCTCGTGCCTTCAGGAGTTTCCCGAGTTTTTGGATATCCTGCTTCTTTCCTTTTCGTCTTTTCTCACCAGCGCGATGATTTCCTGCTCGTCGACAAGCTGCATATAGGTCTCAAAGCTCGTATCGCCGTCGATTTCTTCGTCGGTCCAGATGTAGGCAACCGGCTCTGCAACCAGTTTCACATGGTCCGCACCGTAAACTTCGGCCAACAGATTTTGATACTCTGTCTCAACCCGTTCGCGATACACAAAGGACATATAGTTATCCTGTTCCCGCAACGGATTCCCACTGTAATAAACATTGACCAGCTGATTGGTCCCGGCATACCTCTTTGTCTGAAAGGTCGCGGAAAGGGCAGTATGAGGCGCTGTCTTAGGCGTATACTCTGCCTCATAATAAGATGTCAGTGTGTCGCCGTATTTCGCGTATTTCCGGGACAGATACTCGGCTGTCTGCTCCTTCGCCGCTGCAAGTGCCTCCGAAACCTGCTCATCGGTCTGTACCGCAGCTGTGTCCTTTGGCTGCTTCACCGTACCGCAGCCTCCCGCTGTGCACAAAAACAGCGCCGCCATTGTCAAGGCGACGCCTCTCTTCCATCCCTGCGCGCAGTTCTTTCCCATTCCGCTTCCCCTTTCAACCATCTGCCTTTCGGCCCGGTCTCTCTCCCGTTTTGCTCGTACGGCGCAATCACTCTTCTGTTTATTTCTCGGAAATTATCCTCAGTCTTGTACTATTAATTTTGTTTTACATCAATATTCTATGACTTTTATTTACTTTAGTCAAGCTTATTCCCTCTTCCGCAAGCCGTCTGCGTTGACTTTCCACGGCTTTCCCGCTATTCTGACAATAAAAAAAGGAGATTTTCACAATATGACGCGAGCAGCAACTTATGTCTCTCCCGCGCAGGCTGTCGCCGCCGTGCGGGACGGTGATTATATCGACTACGGTTTCGGCGGCAGTTTTCCCGAACTTCTGGACAACGCGCTTGCCGCGCGCACAGGTTCCGTCCGCCGTGTGACTGTGCGCGGCGGTTTGGTCATCGCTCCGAAAATTGCAGTCCTTGAGGCCGATCCGGAGGGACAGTCCTTCCGCTATGAGAGCATTCACCTCGGCGACTACGAGCGGAAACTGTACCGCGCGGGGCGCATTGCTTTTGTGCCGATTGCTCTCCGCCTGGTTCCGTTTTTGTATCGGCAGGGAAAATTCCGCTCGGATGTCGCCTTTGTCCCGGTATCCCGTCCGGATGCCGACGGCAATGTGAGTCTCGGCACAGGCTGCTACCTCTGGAAGACCATCATCGACTGCGCAAGGACGGTCATCTTTGAGATCAACGAGCACCTTCCCTTCCTGCCGGGTGTGGACGGCTCCAACCTCTGCCGCCTCGATGAAGCGGATATGATAGTCGAGGGCACACACGCGCCGCTATCCGAGCGCACTTACCGCGCGCCTTCGGAGATTGACCGAAGAATTGCGGAGCTCGTGGTGAACGAGATTCCGGACGGCGCCGTACTCTCGCTCGGCGTCGGCACGGTTCCGTTTGCGATTGCCTCTGCCCTCGCGGACTCCGACAAAAAAGACCTCGGCTGCCACACCGGCACCATCAGCGACGCCTATCGGAAGCTCTACCTCGCGGGCAAGCTCACGAATGCAAGAAAGGAGTTCGACACCGGGCGCAGCAGCTTTAATCTCGCGATGGGCAGCTCTGACTTTTACGACTGGCTCCGGGAGAATCCGGACTTGTTCCGCCCGGACTCGATTGACTATATCCACGACCCGGCGCGCATCGGGAAACTTAGCCGCGTCATCAGCATTAACGGCGGCATACAGGTGGATCTCATGGGGCAGGAGAACGCCGAATCGGCAAACGGCATGCAGCTCTCGGGCATCGGCGGTCAGATGGACTTTCTCGAGGGCGCGTTCCGCTCGGCGGGCGGCTGCGGTTATATCTGCATCAATTCCTCCCGCCTCACCAAGGACGGCGTCAAGGAAGTCGAACATACTCCCCTTTATTCCGGGCGGCAGCACGGTCTCCGCACCGCGCACGCTGATTGAGGCGGTCGCAACCGAGTACGGCATTGCGCACCTCGCGGGCAAGAGCCTTGCCGAGCGCCGTGAGGCCATGATTGCGATTGCGCATCCCGATTTCCGCGATGCACTCCGCAGCGAAAAGCCGGATCTCTCGCGCTTTCTCTGATATGGGCGCAAAGGAATCCGGCTCATGAATTTCAATTTACTGCTGATTACACTGATTATTTTTTCCTGTATCTTCTTCAATAAAATCTCGTTCCGTTTCGGCATTCCGACTCTCTTTGTCTTTATTCTCCTCGGAATGGCTTTCGGAAGCGACGGCTTTGCGCGCATTTCCTTCAATAACTTTGCGCTCTCGGAGACGGTTTGCTCCGTCGCTCTGATTTTCATCATGTTTTACGGCGGTTTCGGCACCAATTGGAAAATGGCGCGCCCGGTGGCGCGCCAATCCATACTGCTGTCGACGGCGGGCGTGTTTCTGACCGCTCTCTTTCTCGGACTCTTCCTCTTTCTCTTGCTTCGGCGCGAGCTCTGGCTCTGCTTTCTGACCGGTTCAACCCTCGCCAGCACGGACGCGGCCTCCGTCTTCTCGGTGCTCCGCTCCCAAAACTTGACTTAAAAGAGAATACCGCCTCGATTCTGGAACTCGAGAGCGGCAGTAACGACCCGATGGCCTACATGCTGACACTGGTCTGCCTCTCCTTTCTGACCGGCAAAGCCGATGTCGGCAGCATACTCCGCCTCTTGACCGCGCAGCTTGTCTTCGGCATCGCAATCGGCGTGCTCTGCGGCCTTCTGTCCTACCGCATTTTAAAGAGCGTTTCCTTTGAGGTAGACGGTTTCGATGTTATCTTCATCGCGGGCATTGCGCTCTTTTCCTATGCGCTCTCCGCGGCGCTCGGCGGCAACGGCTATCTCTCGACCTACCTGACCGGCATCATCCTCGGAAACGTGAAGATGGGCGGCAAGAAGAACATTGTCCACTTCTTTGACGGTCTGACCGGCCTCATGCAGATAGCGGTCTTTTTCCTGCTCGGCCTGCTCGCGACGCCCTCGCTGCTCCCGGGCGTTCTGGTCTCCGCGGTCTCGGTGTTTCTGTTCCTCACCCTGATTGCGCGCCCGCTCGCGGTGAAACTCCTGCTTCTGCCGTTTCGCGCGAGCAAGGGACAGAGCCGCCTCATTTCCTTTGCGGGACTCCGCGGAGCCTCCTCGATTGTCTTTGCGATTATGGCGGTGCAGACCTTAAAGAGCGACACGCGCTTTTTCCACATCATCTTCTTTGTCGTTCTGCTCTCGCTTCTTTTACAAGGCAGTCTCCTGCCCGCCGCAGCGCAGCGCTTTGACATGATTGACTGGAGCAACGATGTCATGAAGACTTTCACCGACTACAGCGAGGAGCTACCGGTGCAGTTCATTCAGCTCACACTCGCCGAGGACAATGAGTGGGTCGGGAAACGCATTTTCGAGCTTTCCCTGCCGCTCCAGTTCCTGTTTCTTCTCATTGTGCGCGGCGAGCAAAAGCTGGTTCCGAAGGGCAGCACACTGCTGGAAGCGGGCGACTCCCTGATTCTCTGCGCCCCCGCAATCCAGACGCGAAACGCCATGCAGCTTTCGGAGATTGAAATCGATACCGCGAGTGAATACCTCCACCGCCGCATTCGGGACATAAAATTACCGCGCGGAGAGATTATTTTTCTCATCCAACGCGGTAATCAAAGTATTATTCCGAACGGTCAGACCGAAATTCTGGCGGGCGATGTTCTCATGTTGACGCGTCTCAAAGAGAAGACGCTCTCCCTTCTCGCCGACCGAGCGGAGCTCCAGCATGAGGTCAATGAGTCCGACCCGGTACCCGGCAGCAGAAAAGACAGCGCTCTCTCTGCCTCTTCTCAAAATGCTGAGAGGCAGCTGCCCGGGCTCGAGGAAAAGTTTTCTCGCGAGTGTTTCCTCGCAGGCGTCAAAATCCGCGAGGCGATAAAAGGCCTCCGGAAAAATCTGTTTCAGCGCTTTACAACTGCCTCTCTCTGCCGCCGCTTCCTCTTTCAGGAAAAAGCGCAGGGAGAGCTTTTTTTCTGCGCAGAGCGCCCGCAGCGTGTCACGCTCCGCCAGAATCTCGTTTGCGATATGTTCGCTCGGCTCTTCGCCCGGAGAAAGCAAAAATTCCATCGCAAAGGGACTTTCGTTTTCAATCCCGCCGATTGCCGGCAGCCGGATGTCGCCGAGCAACTCCTCCGTGCGAACTTCCGGGAAGCTTAGCGTAAGCTCTTTTTCCGCGCCGCCTGCGAGCGTGAAAGCAAGCCGCTTTCCGTAGGCATTTCCGTTCGGCAGGCGCTTTTCGGTGAAAAGCTCATAGTCGCCGTCCGGCAGGCGCAAGGTGAGACAATTCCCCCTCCCACGCTCTCTTCTCGAGATCCAGCTCTTTTCCGTTTCCGTAGAGCGTCCAGTGCTGCTCGTAGCGGAGCTCTGCATCGCCCTTCCGGAGCAGCAGCACATTCCGCGCGACATCTTCCGCGCAGAAGGGATGGAAAGCACCGTCCTCAAAGTAGAGCGGCGCGCCGTCCTCTTCCCTGCGCTTCACCGCAATGCCGCTGCCGCGGAGCGTCCGAAGCGCCGTGAGAATTTCCGCCTCGCTCCGACTGCCTTTTGCGAGGCTGCGCCGCGCTGTTCCAAGCGCCGCCGCCGTGCTTTCCCCGCGGAATGCTGCGAGCGGCTCAAGGCCGAAACGCTCCGGCAGTATGCCCTCGAGAAAGGCTGCGACCGGCACCCGCTTCCGGTGTCGCATGGCCGCCTGATACTCGGGCTCCAGCAATTCTTCCCGCACATCGATCATATCTTTTTCCGAGAGCGAGGCGAGAAACGCCCGCCGGTACATGCGCTCTTCCGGCGTCGCGGCGCGCCGCAAAAAGGCTGCCGTGCGATCGCGCCGCGCCGCGCGCTTTGCCTGTAACTGTTCACTGCAATGCGCGAATTTCCGGGCGGCAAGCGAAATCTGTTCCGCGCTCGCCCGCGGTGCGGTGCGCACGCCGTTCGGCGCAAAGAAGCGGAAGGCCTGCTCGGCCGCCTCTGTTTCGCATTCGGACTCCGCAATGCGCTGACTGCCGCTCCGGAGATCCAACATTGCGGCGCGCGTCCCCTGCTTTCCCTGAAAACGCAGGTAGACACTGCCCTGTCCGAGCGAGAGCTCCTTTTCCCTGCCCGGTTCCGGCACAAAGGTCGCAATCATCCTGAGTCCCGCACTGTTTAAGAGATAGAGTGTGACCCGCTCGGCCGTGTCTGCCTGAATGCGGAGCTTCACCGCATCCGCGTAGCGGGACAGCTGGTTTAAGTAGAGTAAACCGTTGTATTCGCCGATATATTCCTCATTTCGAAGCGCTGCCGCATCGAGCGCTGCCTTTCCGCCCGGCAACAGCGGATAGAAACGCGAGTGCACAAGCATGGCGCGACCTGCCGCCGCGACAAACCAGCCCGTGTCATCCAGTTCGCCCGGCTCGCAGGCGCCCGCAAAGTGCCAGGTGCCGTCCACCCAGTACTCGACCCAGGCATGATTGTCCTCGCAGTGCGCCCACCACGGCGCATAGACCTGGCGCGCCGGAATGCCGACCGCACGAAGCGCATTGACATAAAAAAACCGATTCCTCGCCGCAGCGCCCCTGACCGGACTCCAAAAAAAGCCGGCCGCGGAAATGGTTCTGCCGTCGCTCGACACATAGCTGCCCTCTGCCGCGCAGGCATAATTGACCGCGCGCGCAAGCGCCGTGCCGGTCAGTGCTTCCTCGCCGTTCTCCCGGAGATGCGCGGCAATGCACGCCGCGAGCTTTTCCCGCACCGGGCGGAGCTCCTCGTTGTTCACACGCGGCAGAAGCACATACTGGAGGAAGTAGCTCTCCGGGAGCGCCCGTACCTCTGCCCGCTCGCGGTAAAGCGTAAGCGCCGGGCAAAGGAAGGAGAGCAGCGTCTCCGGCGAAAAATCATAGCCGCAGAGATCCGCCTCCGGCAGCACGGCATAGAGATAGCGGAGTGCCGTTTTCTCTCCCGCGGTCATCGGGCCTGCCATAGCGAGCGACTCCCGATACCCTTTTCGGAGCGCCGCACTTGTCCGCATCCGCGCGAAGAACGCAGCTTGAATCTCTGTCTCCGTTTCATGTGACGGTCTCCAGTCGGACGGACAACTCTCCCGCTCTATGTTGTCCAAAACTTCCCGGGCGCGCGCAACCTTTGCGGCCGAGGTCACGCTCCGGCTGTACTCACTGAAGCCCGGCAGTCCCATCGAGACCCCTTCCCGCCGGTATACCATCGGGCTGTCCACCGTTTCCTTCCCGGACATATGGTAAGAGAGAATTCCGGTCTCCCGATAAAGTGCCTGAATATTCTCCGCCGAGACACCGGCGCCCACCATGAGGCGCACTGTCTTTGCCTCTCGCTGCAATGCGGCGAGCTGCTCTCTGCCCTCCGCCGCCGTATTCGCCTGTCCCGAAGTCAGAATGCGCGCAATGCCGAGTTCCTCCGCCGTGCGGAGCGCATCAAACGGATCCTTGCAGAGATCGAAGCAGCGGTGCAGTGTGACCGGCTTGCCGCCGCAGTACTCCATCAGCGCCGCAATCCGATCGCGGTCCAAAGCTGCCGTCCGGCTTCAATATGCCGAGCACAAAGCCGTCCGCACCAGCCGCCGCAAAGCGCTCTGCCTCCGCCTGCAGCGCAAGACATTCCTCCTCGCTGTAGCAGAAATCACCGAAGCGCGGTCTCAGCATCACAAAAAGCGGCAGTGTCACCTGCCGCCGCACCTGTTCAAAGAAGCCGAGCCCCGGAGTGATACCGCCGATTTCCAGACTGCCGCAGAGCTCAATCCGGTCGGCGCCGCCCCGCTCCGCCGCGATACCGGACTCCACGCTGTCAATGCAAACCTCCAGTTCAAAAGCCTTCTTTCCGTTTTCCTGCACCTTACCTTCCTCCAGCTGTCATATTTTAAAGCAAGAACACAAAGATCAACGCGAGAATTCCGGCGATCACAACCACCGCACCGGCCAGAATACTCACGCCAAAGCCAACGATACCAATCACACCGAGCAGCAAATAGCCCAAAACGCCGAATGTAAGGCTGAGCGCTTTCCCGATTATCCGGAACAAAAGTCCCGTGCATTTCATAATGAGCCACATGAGCACAACAAAAATAAGAAACGGCATGGTTTCTACCCTCCCTTACGAATTCAAAAATTTCATGTTCGGCCAGAGCCTTCGGACTCTGTCATCCGGATAATAGCGGTCAATAAAGGCCTCGATGACATTTTCCGCCTTCGGCTTCGCCATACGCGCGTGTGCCCGCACCATGACAGCCGCCGTGACAGCCATGTCACAGCCGAGAAACACCGCGATACCCCAACCGAGCACCAGACCGAGAATCGGATTAATCCGCTCAATTCGCGCCGAGAGCGGCGGATAGGCGAAGCGAAGCCAGAGCACCGCGAGCAGCCCCCAAAAGCACATAAACGGCACATTGGTTCTCCCGTCGATATTCAGCGGAATGCGGCTGTAATCCCAGAACTTCATGCCGAAAAAAACGCCTCGGTGAAACACCGAGCAGAGGTACTCGAAGGCGCCGCCGAAGAAAAAGCCGGTCAGAAAAAAATACTGAACACATTCTGTCTCTCGATGCGGGACAGCACCAGCGTCAGCACAACGGCGCCGAGCCCCCAGACAATGCTGAACGGGCCGAGCACCAGACTGGAGCGCCGCATCCAGACACCATGCCGTGAAAAAGACATAGAAGGTCTCAATGCCGTCTCCCGATCATAGCACAGAGAAACAGCATCCATACCAGCTTCTCGAAGTTAATGCCCCGCGCGAAGACAATGCCCTGCGCCTTTAGTTCCTGTTCCGCGGCCTCGATGCCGCTCCCCTCCGACTGCCGGAGGCTCGGATAGCTACGGTACACCCTGCTCCCAGAGCTGCTCACTGAGCCGTTCGCCGAGCTTTTTCTTATGTTGCTGCAGAAACTGCCGTTCCGCGGACGTCGGCAAGTGGCGCGCAAGCACCGAGACAAGCAAAAGATCCACAAATAGCAGGCCGGAGAGCACCAGCGCTGTGACATGCACGATAAGCGGCGGCAACAGAGAAATCAGTGAAAATAAGAGCGGCTGCACCACAATGACCAGCGACTCATAGACTGCCGCAAGCAGTACCGCCCAGAGAAAGCGCAGCTTAAAATTGGGGCGCAGCCGGAGCTTGCCGAGCGCTGCCCTCTTTTTGCGAAGCACTCTCTCCGCAATTCCCTCTCCGAGGTAGCCGATTGTCAAGGTCATGACAAGCGCAAACACGGCCTGCGAGCGGTACGGTATGTCGCCGCTGCTCACAATAATCAGAATGACCATCGATGTACCGTGCGACAGTAGCAACGGCAAATCCAGAATGCCACAGTTCACAAAGCGCTGCCGCCGCAGACTGAAAATCAAGGTCTCAAGCACCCAGGCCGCAAACGCATAGAAAAAGAAATACAGCACGAGATCCGTTCCGTTAAATAAGCGCATGGCGTTCCCTCACTGTATTCATCTCTCTCCTCACTTTTTCAGCGCCAGGCCGTCATGATAGGCCTTTCCGACCACCGGCCCGATCACGCGGTAGCTCATGCTCGAAATGTCGAACATGATGGGGCGGAGCTTATCGTAGTCCACCTTGCCGTCCGTTAAGACCGCTTCATCCGCCTGCATCGCCACAATCTCGCCGACCAAAAGGCCGGTCTCATCGCTGTAACTTTTCACCCTGCACTCTAAGGTGACCGGGTACTCTTCGATGACGGGCGCGTTCACATGCGCGCTCTTCCGAACGTGGCAACCCGCTTGTTCGATTTTGTTGATCTTATTGCCGCTCTCGACGCCGAAGTAATCGGAGATGACCACCGTACTCTCGGTCGCAAAGGCGACCGTAAAGCCTCCGGTCTTCTTTAAATTATCCGTCGTCTTATGCTTTGCGAGCTGGATGGTAATTTCCCCGTAGTCACTCTGCATACCCCAGGCTGCATTCATTGCATTCGGGACACCGTTCTCATCGTAAGTTCCGATGATAAATACGGCCTCCGGTGTGATAATCGACTGTTTCGCATTGAATTCCCGCTGCATACACCCTTCCTTTCCGAGTGCCGGACACAGGCCTCTCAGCCTGTTATAGCAGGTCTATCACAATCTTGCAATGCGAACCGCCCCCGCACGCGTTCCAGCATGGTCTCGATGTCCAAAACACCGCGCGCAAAGCCGCGACGCACCAGTTCCTCCGGTACATAGCAGTCAAACTTTTCAAAAACCGGGACCTCGCGCTCGTAGAGCAACTCTTCCGGCGCAAAGTCTTTTTCGGCCTCGTCGAGCAAAATCTCAAAGAACTCCTCTTCCCCGACCTCCATCGAAAAACATCATATAATACGGCCGCGCGGAGGTGAAGCCCCTGAGACCGAGCCTCTCCTTACAACGCAGCTTTAAAAAGCGCTCCAGCGCGAGAAAGGCATAGCTCCCGAGCCAGGGAAAGAGCGCCCATATTTTTTCACCGAGCGGCAAGAGCGAAGTCTTTTTGAGCCGCGTGCGCGCCGCCAGCGTTCGCGCTTCCAGAAGCCGCCCCGCCGCATTCCGCTGCAAGTACGGATAGACCTGATCTTCCAGGAGCGTCTTCCGCATGCGCTCCAGAATACGCGTTTCGATCGCGCCCGGAACATCGCCGAAGTAGGCCGGAACCCTGCCCTTGATCAAGGTGCAGAACACGGTGTGTGCCTTATGATCCACCTCATCCACGGCCCAGACCCGCCCCGCAATCGCAATTTTTTCGCCCGCGGGCGGCGGCTTCACAATGGTGCCGAGGGTCTCGCTCCCGGTTCGAACCGTGTACTCCACATTCTCCTGAAAAACCGCATAGAACTTATGGTTGTTCACCACACGCTCTCCCGCGATGCCGATGATGAGCCCGCCTTCCGCCGTGCGGTTGATGTGGTCTATGCGAAGTAAATGCTGTAAGAGAAGGCCGTATTCCTCCTTCCGGATGCGTTCAAACGGCGTGAGCGTCAAGACGCGGCGCGCAAGCTCCCGGGGCGTGAGTTCCCCCTCCGAGGCGAGCGTACTCATGGTCTGGTGGTAGAGGAGACTGTAGGGCAGACGCCGCGTGTCCGGCGGCTCCACATAGCGCTCCTCCGCGTAGAGCTGCACCAAGGCAATGCCCTGTAAGAGATACCAGGGAAAGGACTCGGGGAGTGAAGCCCGCGCTTCGGCGGGCTCTTCCCGCATCACGAAACCAGAGCTCCGCGGGGGCACCGCGCCGCCCCGTTCTGCCGAGCCTCTGCAAAAAGCCGGATACCGTAAACGGCGCATCGAGCTGAAAGGCACGCTCCAGCCTGCCCACGTCGATGCCGAGCTCTAAGGTCGCCGTCGCGCAGATGCTCTTTAAGGAGTCCGCGCGCTGCATCTCCTCCTCCGCGCTCTCGCGATAGGAGGCCGAGAGGTTTCCGTGGTGAATGAGGAAACGGTCCGGTTCCCGCATGGCCTCGCAGTACTGCCTTAACTCCTGGCATACAATTTCACACTCTCGCGGGAGTTCGTAAAAAAATGAGGCACTTTTTGCCGGCGCTGTGGGCGAAAAATATAGCCGAGTGCCCGGGATCCGCACCGCGCGGCGCGCTCTCAACGCGCGCGTCGAGCGGCAGCGTGTCCGTCAACGCGCGTGCCGTCCGGTGTTCTCTCTCCGCCGCCCGACTGCGGCCCTGTCTTCCAAAAGTGCTCAAGTGATAAGCGCCAGTGCTCTTTGCCGGGCTCCATGCGCGGAATCGCGGTCGCATGTCCGCTTCCCGCCGCGAGCAGGCGCCCCACTTCCTTTGGGTTACCTATGGTCGCGGAGAGCCCGATTCGCCGCGGCCTGCATCCCGAGAGACGCATGAGACGCTCAATCAGGCAAAAGGTCTGCCGCCCGCGGTCCTGCCGAAGCAGCGCGTGAATTTCATCGATCACGACAAAGCGTAAATCCGAAAAGAGAGTCGGAACCGCCGCCTTCCGATGAAAAAGCAGGGCTTCCAGCGACTCCGGCGTAATCTGCAATATCCCCTCCGGGTGCTTGATAAGCCTCTCCTTTGCGCTCCGCGAGGCATCTCCGTGCCACTTGGTAACCCGTATGTCCGCGCGCTCGCAAAGCCTGTCGAGGCGCTCAAACTGGTCGTTGATGAGAGCCTTCAAGGGCGCAATGTAGAGCACGCCGACCGAAGCAGAGGGCTCCTCCGAGAGCAGGGTTAAAATCGGAAAAAAAGCAGCCTCCGTCTTTCCGGAGGCTGTGGCCGCTGAGAGCAGCAGGTTATCCCCGCTGTTAAAGAGTACATCTCCCGCCGCATTCTGCACGGCGCGGAGCGACTGCCAGCGCTCGTGGTAAATAAAGTCCTGAATGAAGGGCGCATAGCGCCGAAAGATATCCATGCACTGTCCTCAAAAGGAAAAATCAAAGGGCGCATCGTCTCCCGCCGCCAGCTTTTCCCTTAACTCGCTCGCAACACTCTCTAACGCCTCGCTGGCCGCTTCCGGCTTAAGCAACCGCTCCATGCTGCTCTCCGGTTCCCGGTGCAGCGCGTCCAAAAGAAAAATAAAGTCGCGCGTCATCTCTCGCGGTGTAATCTGTGAGCTCGCCCCGACCCGCGCATAACAGGTCCGCACAAAGAGTTCCAATTCGTCGGCGCGGAAGCGCCGTGCATCCCCGTAGAGTGCCGCATGCATGTCGGAGAGCTTCTCTGTAAGCACCAGCATCTCCTCCGGCGTGAGCGCCTCGAGGCGGAGCACCGGTGAAAACAAATCCTTGCTGCCCGCGCGGGAAAAGCGGCTCTCCGCAAGCCGCGAAGAAAGTGCCTCGTAGCTAAAGAGGCCGCGGCGCTTATCCTCGAGCGCCTCCGGCGTGGCTCCCATCCAGATGCCGATGTGCTGCGCCTTGCCCTGCATCATGTCGTTGTACATGGTGAGCAGCACCTCGTAGTTATACTGCCTTGCAATCGCATTCGGAATCTTGCAGAGATTCGCCGCCTCATCGAGCAGAATCAGTGTGCCCGCATAGCCCGCGCGGCGAAAGAACTGCGAGAAGAGTTTGATGTAATCGTACCAGTTCTCGTCGCTCACAATGAGGTTGATGCCGAGCGCCTCCCGCGCTTCGCGCTTGTTCTCATACTCCCCGCGAAACCACTTGAGTATCAGCTCCTTTTTCTCATCGTCGCCCTCCGCCCCCGCGAGATAATAGCCCCGCAGGAGCTTGGCAAATTCAAAGCCGTGCACCATGTCTTGCAGCGCATCGACCGCGGCCGCAATCTTCTTTTCGACCAGCACAAAGAAAGCGCTGTCCTCCCGAAAGCCGCCCTGTTCCTCTGCGGCTTCCTGCTCCGCCTGAGAGACCCAGCGGTCTAAAATAAGGCGCAGCGCACCGCCTTCCGGCTTGGTCTTGGTCGCGAGGTTCGCAATCAGCTCGCGGTAAGTAGCCAAACCCTGCCCCTTGCTGCCCTGCAAACGCCGCTCCGGCGATAAATCCGCATCCGCGACCACAAAGCCCTGTTCAAAGACATAGTTTCGCATGGTCTGCAAGAGAAAACTCTTGCCCGCGCCGTACTTTCCGATCAGAAAACGAAAGGAAGCGCCGCCCTCCGCAATAAGTTCCGTGTCGCGAAGCAGCGCCGCAATCTCCTCCTTCCTCCCGACCGCAATGTACGGCAAGCCGACGCGCGGTACCACGCCGCTCTGCAGGGAATTTAAAATTGCCTGTGCAATGCGCCGCGGCACAGCGCGTCCCGTCTCACTCATTCCTCTGTCTCCCGCAATAAAGTCTCCAGCTCTTCCCGGTAATCCGGCACGAGGAAAAGTTCCTCTCCCTCGGCCTCAAGGCAAATATCCTGAAAACGCTCATACAGCTTCTCGTTGACCCGCTCGGCAAAGAGACTGGTCAAACAATGTGCCGCGCGCAGTTCCGCACGCACGCTCTCCCCGCGGAGCAAGGCCGCAAGGCAGCGGCGTTCTAGATCATCCAATATTTCTGTTCTTTCCGCTTGGTCTCTTTGAGCCGCTTCACTTCCGTTTGCAAGCTCTGAAAGATTTAAACCGGCTGCCGCAACGTGAATCTCCTCGGTTTGACTCGTCGTGCCTTCGTAGCCCTGCTTGCCCGCTGCACACGACGCAGCCCGCACAGTCACGGTATCCTCTGCTTCCTCCGCACACACAGCCGACTCGCTTTGCACAAACGCACTACCGGTCTGCTTGCTCTCCTCACCGTTTATAAGCTCTGCTAAGCCGCAGCCCTTCTCCGCTTCCCGCCGCCGCAATTCTTCCCGCTCGGCCCCGGTCTCTGCCTCGGTGAGCAGGGCCGCCGTCGTGATCTCGGCCGCTGCGCGGATACCCGCGAGCTTTTCCCGCCGCACGGGAACCGCCGCAAGCTTTTGCGCCGCTTCCATAGCCTCACAACTTGCAAAAGCACGCGCAAAGGCCTCTTGCAGTGCGATATCCTGCGCTGCAGACGCGGTTTTCGAAGCCTTGCCGCGCAGAAAACGAACGCGAAGCGCTGTATCCGCCTCTTTTAAGAAGGCAAAGAAACGCTTGCTGTCAAACTGCTGCCGCAAATAGCAGTATTCCGTAAAGCCGTTTCCCGTCGCCGCGAAACTTCGAAGCTCGTTCAGTTGATAGGAAAAGCCTTGTCCCGCGTTCTCGCAAACCTCCTTAAGCCGCGGCGCATCCGAAAAGGGCTTCCACTCGCGCATGCGCAAGTTTCCGAAACAGGCCGCAAATAAAAGCGGCGCTGAGCTTCTCCAGATTGCGGCATAGTAAAACGCTGCCTTGTCCCCGAGTCCCTTGACGCTACGCGCTTCCGTTAGCTTCTTGCCGCCTAACTCCGCGAGCGCCGCAAAAACAGCTTCATCGCTCTGCTTCTCCGGCTCCCGCAGCACGGTGAGCGCCTCGTCCCAGTGACGCAGCGCGGGGTTTTCATACGCCCGCACGCGCGCCGCATCCACACGGTTTAACACCGCATATTCAAAGCGCCAATTTTTAAAATTCCGCTGCTGCGCCTCGCTCCCGTAGCCCGCGGAAAAATAGGCAGACGCAAAGGCATCCATGCAATCAAGCGCCTCGGCGGCATTCGCCGCACCGACACCCAGCATGAGCTCGCTGAGGTAGAGATACACAAAGGCATCGCAGTGCGGGGAGAACTCTCCTCGCCGAAGCGCCGCGCGCCAGGTGAAATAACCGCGAAGCTCGTTCGGCGTCAAATCACGATACTCCGGCTGATAGAGCGGCACCGTGCCCGCAAAGGGACAATCGTCCTCATAGTCCTCCATGGCCCGCGCCGCAGATAGAAAGTCCTCGCAGGCGTAGATTGCCTCTATCCGCGCCGGAAGCTCACTGCGCCCCGGTATAGCCGTCTCACGGTAATACCCTTCCACCTTCTCTGCCTCTTCCTCCACTGCAAGATCGAATACGTGTAACAGGAATGCTCGCTCCGTTTCCGCGCCGAAGCGAACCCCGAGCCAGCCCGGCATGCGAAAGCCCTGCGTGAGATAGTCCCGCGCGGGCAGCTCGCGAAACGCACTGTACTTTAAATCACAGTGCTCCCTGATTCTTCCGCCCGCATCCCGCTCCCGCATGAGCAGCGCAATCCACTTTCCGCTTGCCGGGGAGACTAAGACCGAAAGTTCCGGCATCTCCCGCCACTTGTGCAGCTCTTCGATATGATGGCGCTCCCGCGCATAATTTGTGAGTTCCGACAGTCGCACAGCCAATTTCTCCGAATATATGTTCTGGTTTTAGTGTACCCAAAACATATGTTCCTGTCAAGTTTCCTCCTCAAACCAAGCGACCGCTCGCACCGGCGAACCGTCACCATGTTCCAATTTCAGCGGAAAACAGCTGAAGGAAAAGAGCTCTTCGCCGCAGAGCCCCAGATTCTTGAGATTCTCGATGTTCACGATATCCTTCTCGCGGAACAACTTCTTATGCCGCGGCAGTCCGGCATCCGCAATCGGGTCGAGGCCGATCACATCAAAACCGATGCCCTTATACGCGCCCCGAATTACAAAGTCGAGCGCCTCTTCATTGAGGCAAGGGTAGTCGCCGAAATAGCGCTCGCTCCCCCAGCGCTTGTCCCAGCCGAGATAAAAGAGCAGAAAGTCCGCCTTCTCGGCCTTCTCCCCGTAGCGGGTGATGTGGGCAAGCGTAATCTCTTCCCCTTCCTTCAGGCTGCTGCAATCAATCACAAGCGCCTTGCCGATAAACTGCGACGCCGGGAATTCGTCCAGCGTGGTGCGCCCCGGAAAGAGATGTGCCGGCGGGTCCATGTGTGTGCCCGTGTGCGTGTACATCTGCATCAAGGTTTCCTTAAAGCCGTCCTTCTCGTAAGTGTTCGCCGGAATCAGCTTAGGCGTCTCCGTTCCGGGATAAACCGGCATATCTTCTTTGATGGTATGGGTTAAATCAATGACTCTCATTTCTTTCCTCTCTTTAACTGCTTCCGCAGCTAAGCATCGCGGCAACACAAACTCCCGGAACTCAGCCGCACTGAACCTGACAAGAGCGCAGCGTCTCAAGCGCCGCCGCATGTTTTTCCGGTGTCACACCGGCGCAGCAGGCGGAATCCACGGAAATCTTCACTTCCGGAAGCGATGCCTTTAAGAGCAGGGCGTTCGAAACCACACAGATATCCGTGCAGAGGCCGATGAGCTCAAGTTCCACGCTTTCCCGCGCCGCGAGCTCTTTCACAGCCGCCGCGAGTTCCGTCGAGCCAAAAGTACCCTTGTCAAAGATATGATCTTTCGGAATCAGCGCCGCAATCTCCGCATCCAGCTCCCAGCCGTCCGTTCCGCGAATACAGTGCTTCACCGGAAGGTAATGCCCCTCCTGCGTATTCAGATAGTCCTCGCCGTGCGTATCCCGCGTCGCAAAGACATCCTCCGGCGCATAGCCCTTGATTTTCTCGATAACCGCAGGGACTATGGCGCGCGCTTCCGCCGTTCCGAGTGCGCCGTCAATAAAGTCGCGCTGCATGTCAATGACCACTAAGATTTTCCGCATGATTCTCTCCTTTTATCTGTTAAACCCATCTATGGAATCGGCTATCCCGATGCCTAAAAAATCTCGTTTCTTGCCGTAACACACAGCGGTTCCGGCAAAACATCTGTCTTCCGAAGGCCTGTTATTCCGTTCTCCACTCAGCGGTCTCCGAAAGGGCGCGCCGCGGCCGGGCGGCCGGTTCTTCCGCCGCATAGCCGAGCGCCAACAGCGCGTAGAGCTCGCTGTCTCCGCCCGCCTCCGCTCTTAACTCCGCCTGCGCAAAGAAACTGTCGCAAATCCAGAGGCTGCCAATCCCGAGTGCCGTCGCCTGCAGACACATATTCTCGATGGCCGCACCGACCGACTGCGCCGTGCAGATTTCCGTGACCCGCTGGTCTAGCGTCATGGTTACGGATAGCGGCCGCGCAATCGGCGATGTGATCAGGATCACTGCTGCCGCCTCCCGCATCACCCGCAGGGTCTCAAACGCCCCGTCCAGATAGTGGCGCGTGTCCGGCAGCATGGGGGAATGCCGCTCCCGCTCGATTCCCGCCTCCATGGCCGCGCAGACCCTCTCCTTTGCTTTTCCCTCGCTCACGACAAAGTGCCAAGGCTGCAAGTTCTTCGCGGACGGCGCCGCCATGCCCGCCCGCACAATCTCTTCCAATTGCTCTTTGATAAGCGGCGTCGGCAAAAATGCCGTATGCTGCGCCGCGCCTTGATTGCCTCAATCATATTCGCGCCTCCTCAAAGGAAATCATAGCATAAAGTGGGCCCTTCGCGCGTCCGGATTGACAGCAGATCGGCGCTTTGCTAGACTGCTAAAAAAATTCTTGCAAGAAACGGAGCCGCCATGATAGAACGACACGAAATCCCGCTCTTTGAATACGATGCGACTTCTCCCGAAGTGATTCCTCCCGCCCATGAATTCGGCGACTGCCGCTTTCCGAAAAAGTGCCTCTTTGCCTTCCTCGGCGATACCATCCACCGCTACGCCGAGGCAAAGCATGCGGAAAAACGCTGCGATTTCCGCACCGTCTCCGCCACCTATCCCCATCTACGTATTTGAGGAGAACGGCGAAGAAATCTGCCTTGCGCAGGCGCCGGTCGGTGCGCCGCCCGCAAGTTCCATGCTGGATGCGCTGATTGCGAGCGGCTGCCGCAGCATCCTGGCGCTCGGCTCCTGCGGCGTACTGGAAAAGCTCCCGGAGAATGCCTTTCTGGTGCCGACCCGCGCGCTTCGCGACGAGGGCAGCTCCTACCACTATCTGCCCGCTTCCCGCTATATCGAACTTGACAGCGAAGTCCTTGCGACCATAGAGAGCGTACTGAAGACAGAAGGCCTCCCCTTTGTCCCCTGCACCAGCTGGACCACCGACGCCTTTTACCGCGAGACCAAGGATATGGTCGCATACCGCCGAAGCGAGGGCTGTCTCTGCGTCGAGATGGAGTGTGCGGCGCTTGCCGCCTGTGCCCGCCTTCGCGGCGCTGCCTTCGGACAGCTGCTCTTTACCGCCGACTCTCTCGCCTGCATCCATGACTACGATGCCCGAAACTTCGGGCGGGATGCGCACGAAGACGCCCTCTTACTCGGGCTGCGCATCTTGCGGGAGATGTAAACCGTGCCCATGTTTCGCTGACAGAGAAAGGAGTTCCATGTCCGAGACCGCCGCACTGAACGATGACTTTGCCTATGCCGTGCTCTCCGCCGTCGCGGAAATTCCGGAGGGCAAAGTTGCTACTTACGGACAAATTGCCCGCTTAATCGGATATCCAAAAAACGCGCGCCTCGTGGCGCGCGTTCTCTCGCATGCGGAATATTACGGCGACTATCCCTGTCACCGTGTGGTGAATGCCACAGGCCGCCTGGCCCCCGGCTGGGCAGCACAGGCTACGCTCTTACAGGCAGAAGGCGTTGCGCTAATCGACGCAACACATGTGCCTCTCAAAAAATATCAGTGGGATATGTGACCCTTGTTATCCTACTTTCTGCATACCGGCAGACAAACACTTGTCTCAGTTCTTTCTGCCGAAGTTCTGAACCCAGTGCGGCGTTCCGTCCTGTGCCGAGTAGCCGACACCAATCGAATCATAATTCGGATTCAGAATATTGGCTCTGTGTCCGCTGGAATGCATCCAGGAATCCATGACCGAAACCGGATCCTGCTGGCCCATGGCGATATTCTCGCCCCGAGCACTGTAGCCTCCCGGGAAAGCCGTATAGCACTTTGTGCCGTCCGGTCTGTCATGCGAGAACAGCGTCTCCAGCTCCTCCGCGCGCACATCTGCCGTACTCATCAGAGCTGTGTCCTTTTTGAGCGGCGAAAGTCCCTGCTTTGCTCTCTCCTGATTCACAAGCTCAATCACCTGATCCTCGTATTCTTCCGGAGAAGCCGAATCGTTTCCTGCATTCGAACGCTGCCAAGTAGCTGCATCATCCGCGGTCGTATCGGTATTGTCGGTAATGGTTCGATTGACAGTCGTAGTCTGCCGTTGCGACTGCGGCTGATATACGCCGTTGCCATCGACATAATAACCGTCCGGCGTATAGCTGTTTGCAAGCATGCGGCCGCCGTCTGCGGGATTCAGGTAATACCAGTTTCCGTTCACATTGACCCAGCCGACACGCATCGCACCGCTCTCGGTGTCCATGTAGTACCAGCCGCCGCCATCCCGCACCCAGCCGGTCTCCATGTATCCGGCGCTGTCCATACTGTACCAGGTGCCGTTGATCGAAAGCCAGGAAGACTTCACATAGCTTCCGTTCAGGAGCTGATACCACCAGCCGCGGCCGTCCCGATTCCAGCCGTAGTTGCCGGCAAAAACAGGCGTAGCCATCAGCATGGTGCCAAGTGCCACTGCCGCCGCAAGGAAAATGTTCTTCTTCATCTCTGCCCCCGTTCTGAAATTATCGATTAATTTCAAGTAACCTTAGTAGTTATCATTCTACTCACGAGCCGAACAAATGTAAAGGCAGGCTCCCCCGGCATCAGGAACACCTCACAGATGCATCACAATGAAAGTCCCAAGCCAAAAGCAGAAAAACGAAAGCAGCCCTCTGAGCGCGATATTGCGATTCCTTCTGTGACCGGTCAGCTTATATTCGATATCCGAAAGGTATGAGCTTATCCCGGCGCCGATAAACAGGTAAAAGCCGATTAAATAGATAATTACCGCATATCCCATAGTGCTACCTCCTTAGACTATCCCAACGCGTTTCTATATTGAGAGTCTACCACAGGACCTGTCCCAAATTTCTGACGCGATAGGCTTTTGTATTCTCTCCTAAGAATAGCTCCTGCCTATTTCAACTTCTCGGATTTTTGTGTGTGAATACATCAGGACTCATTTTTAGCTCATTCCGCGTGTGCGGGGAAAACCGGGCGGAGATACAAGATGTCACGGCAAGCATGGGATCACCCCCGCGTGTGCGGGGAATACTTCAGTTTGATTTTAATATCCATAAGAAAGCGAGGATCACCCCCGCGCATGCGGGGAAAACGGCTTAATCAGCTGATTGATGCAATGCATACGCGGATCACCCCGCGTGTGCGGGGAAAACAGCCCCAGCCCCTTCAGCATTATCTCCGGTCAAGCTCCTCGCAATCTATGGCTTTTTCAAGAAGAAGAACCCGATAAATTGTGCTAAAATTATCCTTTCCAACTCCAGCCATACGTGTCTTCGAATGCTCTTCGGTAGCTCTCTTCGAATAACGCGTCGTATCGCTCTAAAGCTTCTTTTACCTCTTGTGGTGCGTTTTCTTGTAGCTTTCCGGCTACCAGGTAGGGCTCAAAAACAGCTGCTAATTTGAGCTCCTCTTCTGTATGTCTAATCAGCATCCCCGTCTCCTTTCTTCTGCCTCATCTCTTGCACTCGTCGCGAGGCCTCATGCCCTCTTAACGCATCAGTACTATCTCCGTCCTGAAATCTCATCCGCACTGACTTCAATCGTTTCCCAGTCAGACCCTTCCAGATCCACGTCTACAATGTACTCGACATTTTCCTTTAGAATTTCTACGATTGTAGCTGTTCTGCCATCTTTCAAAATGACTTCAAAATACTGCGGATACTGTTCCATTATTTTGCTCCCTATTCGTGACTTATATACCGGTCATACGGTAGATCCCTACGTCCCGGATTCACGAGGCCGGAAGCACTCGTGTGTGCGGGGAAAACTGCTCTTAATCATTCAACTCCATTTCAGACGGCACAGAAAACAGATCTTCTCGGCTGTACTCGCCCTCTTTGATTTTGCCTTCTTCCAGCAAAATTCTTATAATTTCATCCTGCATCTCCTGTCGGGTCATCTTTTTTATCCACTCCGGAAGTTTGAAATCGTCATGAATTACTTCTACAACTTTGCTTCTTTCCTCATCTATCCTCCTTCCCTGTCATGTTGTACGCATTACTTAATTGCAGAAGTGCCGCCTTCCGCGAATCTACTGTAGCCCCCTTGTTTATTACACTCGCCAATGTACAGATTGGGATCACTCCTGCGTGATCGGGGAAAACCATTCAACTCTTTCTTTGTTTTGATTTTATCATATTACCTGTCCTAAATTTTGGACTCAATTAAAACTTCTATTTCCTTAATTCCAAGCAAAGAGAAAGCTTTCAAATATGCAAGCGCGCAATCAACATATGGAGATGACGGGAGTCGAACCCGTGTCCAAATACCGGTTCGATAAGGTATGGTTAGTTACGCAAGTTGAGAATCACAAAAAGAAGACATGATTAGCGCTCCTTTGAAAGAATGAGGTTGCGAAACAACACTCAGAAAGAATACTACAAAGTAGTGCAGCGCTCAAAAGAGACCCCTTTTGAGACTGCTATCAAGGTAAAAAGCGAAAGCAAATTGATATCAGCAGCAACGCACATCGCATCGGCGATGTGGTTATTCCCACACTACATACACATTTGGGTTATATGCATGATGGAAAGACGCGAAGTCTATCAGTGAGAGAGCAAAAAACACTTGACACTATTTTAAGAGTGTGGGACATTAGGAGAAGCAAAGACTAGCATACGAAGGAATGCCATTGGAGCCCGGTGCGAATCCGGGGATTTGCGTAAAGGATCGCAGAGATGCGGTCCTTTTTGTCGTGCAGAAAAGAGGAAAATATGGGGTACAGATAACCCGAGAAACAGAGAAAATGAACTGGTGAGAGGATGAATAATGAAAAGAACATGGGCCCGATTCGAAGCAGTGATGAAGCAAGGAAGCGAAGGCGAAATGGCGGCATTGCCTCCGGGAAATCCAGAAGGCGAAAAAAGAGGTCCGGGAGCGGTTAAAAGAAGCACTAAACCGTGCAGTGGTGAATCCCAAAGTGAAAAGCATGATGAAGCAAGGGATTCCCCCCGCATGCGGGGAAAACTGGCACTGCCTATCGGCATGAGCCTCCAGCCGTGGATCACCCCCGCGCATGCGGGGAAAAGACAACTTAGACTTTTCCGCCAAACAACATAGACGGATCACCCCCGCGTGTGCGGGGAAAACCATTCACAGCATCTTTCCCAGCCCTTGCCGCCGGCATCACCCCCGCGCATGCGAGGAAAACATCGACAGGGACACAGACGAAGAGCTCCGCGAGGGATCACCCCCGCGTGTACGGGGAAAACGTGTCTGCCTCATCTAGCCTCGGCAGACACGGTTAAAAGACCCTCTGCAGCCGCCTGCGCCTGAAGCGCGGCAACTTTTTTCCTATACGTCTCCTCAAGGGATTTGAAAAGAGCCCGATTTGAGTCAAGACCGGGCTTCCATGTGCCGTTCTTCATTGCCTTGGCGACTATAGCGGCCTCTTCATCACAACATTGTATAACCAACTCCAGCCTTTTAGCCTTGAACTCATCTACAGTCATCTCTTGACCCTCCTATAGCTAGGATCACCCTCGCGCATGCGGGGAAAAACAGGGGAGACCGACCCGACCGCTCCACTTTTTCAGGGATCACCCCGCGTGTGCGTGGAAAACGCGGCAACCTGCGTCCCTTTTGACGGAGCCTGCGGATCACCCCGCGTGTGCGGGGAAATTCCACAACTTTTCTATGTACTAAGTCTATCACATCATCTGTCCGAAATTTCAGACTCAATCAGCACTTCTGTTTTCTCCATATCCAAACAAAGCAAAAAGTCTTTCGGGTAAACCGGCGCGCAATCAACACATGGAGATGACGGGAGTCGAACCCGTGTCCAAACACCAACTCTTATTCATATCAACTATGGAAAGATTAACTGCAATAAGAGATGCAAAGTTGTGAAAACCGAAAAATCATATAAAGAAGACATGGTTTGCAGTCCTCTGGTAGCATAAAGTTGCGAAACAACACGCAGAAAGGAGACTACGAAGTACTGCAGCGCTTAAAAGGGATCTCTTTTGAGAATGCTATTCATTGAATGCTTCGGTTGAAGACGTCACTGCAACAGGGATATCCATAGAGGTTGAGAGGTACTAGAAGCTCCCTCGAGTGCGTGGAATTCCGCATATATCTATAAAAATCTTTCTCAGTCAGAAATCTTGCCCTCTGCTCCTCGTCCGTTCCTTCGTTTTTTTCCTTTCTCTCTGCATCTGTGCAGATATTGCGCGTTTTATGTAAGCGTTGACCGACTCACCCGCCTCCTCCGCGGCCTTTTTTATCCCGTCCCGCTCTCCGCGCGGCAGGTTTAGTACAATCCTATCGTATGCTTTCGCTATGTATTTATATGTCGCACGCTTGCGTGCCTCGCTAACAGCCACACTCTCACCTCCTGTCTCCATTTTGTAGTATTTGTTATCCGGATAGGATCACCCCCGCGTGTGCGGGGAAAACGTTGACAAGCTCATGAAGCGCTACCCCGACGGAGGATCACCCCGCGTGTGCAGGGAAAACTAACGCCCTCTGGTCTACCCCGATCCGCCGTATCGCCTATATGCTCCGCGAGCACGCGCTTTATAAAGCCGCTCACCGTCTCGCCCGCCGCGTCAGCCGCGTCGCGTAGGCGCTCATAGTCTGCGATTTTTAGCTCTAGCGGCACGCGCTTGTATGTGCGTTTTTTGTATGTGTTAATCTTCTGCGTCCTGCTCGCTCTATCGTCCATGCCGTCCCTCCTATCTCCTCATATATAGTAGCACACGCCGCGCCGTTGTGTCCACAGCTCAGAATCACCTCCCCCCGCGCATGCGGAGAAAACTCGACAAACGTATTACAGCACTCTCGGACAAGGGGATCACCCCGCGCATGCGGGGAAAACCCTGAAAGGAGATTTACCATGAAGCGCGTACACGGATCACCCCCGCGCATGCGGGGAAAACTCGGCGAAGCGCTTTTCAAGCTCCGCGTGGCTTTGGATCACCCCCGCGCATGCGGGGAAAAACTCATAGAGGACATGGAGAAGGCGATTGACGGACGGATCACCCCCGCGCATGCGGGGAAAAACAAAAATGCCTTGCGAAATCCGTCTATCACGCTCGGATCACCCCCGCGCATGCGGGGAAAAACGCCCGCGACCTGTCAGCACCGCCGAATCACCCTGATCACCCCCGCGCATGCGGGGAAAAACTCTCCGGAGCCGCTCCCGACAGAGAGCGAGTTCGATCACCCTCGCGCATGCGGGGAAAAACAAGAATTTGTAAATATTGCACTAGGGCGAAAATAGGATCACCCCCGCGCATGCGGGGAAAAACATGCGTTTTTGCTTGGATGCTATCAGAGCAAGCGGATCACCCCCGCGCATGCGGGGAAAACCCGATGAGCAAGCAAAGCAGGTTTGCGAACAGCGGATCACCCCCGCGCATGCGGGGAAAACCAAGTCATAACCTTCGGATTGCCCGCGTCCGGCGGATCACCCCCGCGCATGCGGGGAAAACACTTGAAACAGCACTATTAACATTTTGTGCAACGGATCACCCCCGCGCATGCGGGGAAAACTGCACCGTCCAAGACATTGTGACGACGGCCGGCGGATCACCCCCGCGCATGCGGGGAAAACATGTTCGGCAAAGAATCAACCTTAAGCAAATTCGGATCACCCCCGCGCATGCGGGGAAAACCAAGAAAAAAGATATTCCGTTTTTACATGTGGCGGATCACCCCCGCGCATGCGGGGAAAACCAGTTTTTCATATCGCTTACCGGCTTCAAGTGCGGATCACCCCGCGCATGCGGGGAAAAACTAACAGTGCACTTTTTACTAACTATACGACGACGGATCACCCCCGCGCATGCGGGGAAAACCTTGTATCAACGATATTCGGCAAAGAATCAACCGGATCACCCCCGCGCATGCGGGGAAAACGTTTTGCACATGTGGCAACAGAAACGCAAGTTCGGATCACCCCCGCGCATGCGGGGAAAACGAAGGCCACTCTTTTCGTCATGCTGCACATTCCGGATCACCCCCGCGCATGCGGGGAAAACCGGTTTTGAATGGCTGCAAGGTTCGACATACGCGGATCACCCCCGCGCATGCGGGGAAAACTAGCAAGTTATACCATTTCTTCGAAATGATAACGGATCACCCCCGCGCATGCGGGGAAAACATGTCAATGTGATGGTTAGTTGGGTGGTAACACGGATCACCCCCGCGCATGCGGGGAAAACTCACACAATTTTTTGCTTGCTCATCTGTCAGCCGGATCACCCCCGCGCATGCGGGGAAAACCTTTCAAGAAAAATGGAGTGGATGGTAAGCCGCGGATCACCCCCGCGCATGCGGGGAAAACAGAACCGTTGTAGACCATATCAGTGGTGAAGTCGGATCACCCCCGCGCATGCGGGGAAAACTCTGCACATATCTCCCGCCGGATAACGCGCGCCGGATCACCCCCGCGCATGCGGGGAAAACTCCGATTGGTGGCTTGAGAGAGAGCAGGCCATCGGATCACCCCCGCGCATGCGGGGAAAACATTTTATGAACGCATATCAGGCAGGACAAAAGCGGATCACCCCCGCGCATGCGGGGAAAACCGATGTAAGGGCAAGGCACAAAAGGAGGAAGACGGATCACCCCCGCGCATGCGGGGAAAACCTCTTGTTTTATTCCTCATCAACTCCGGCCTGCGGATCACCCCCGCGCATGCGGGGAAAACAAGAGCGCGGTCACGCTTTTCCGGTACGGCACCGGATCACCCCCGCGCATGCGGGGAAAACAGGTACCCGACTATGGTGTACAGCGGGGAGCGCGGATCACCCCCGCGCATGCGGGGAAAACGACCCCGCAATCGACATAGAAAACGACGAGTACGGATCACCCCCGCGCATGCGGGGAAAACTTTGTGAAGTTTTTGTCGCCCGGGTTGCCGCTCGGATCACCCCCGCGCATGCGGGGAAAACGCTGGCCGCCAAGCAGCGGCACAGCAAGGACTCGGATCACCCCCGCGCATGCGGGGAAAACCGGCAGAGAAAGCAGCGGCAGAGCGCTGGGAGCGGATCACCCCCGCGCATGCGGGGAAAACTACATTATGTTGTAACAAAAGTCAACCGTAATCGGATCACCCCCGCGCATGCGGGGAAAACCCCAGCGTCTCGCTGATCGCGTCGAAATACCCCGGATCACCCCCGCGCATGCGGGGAAAACGTCCCGATGAGAGCGCGCGGCGATGCGAATTTCGGATCACCCCCGCGCATGCGGGGAAAACTTTCCCCACTTGCTCACATTGCATCACAACCTCGGATCACCCCCGCGCATGCGGGGAAAACCTCCGGTGAGCACAGCTAGAACTGTGGGGCCGCGGATCACCCCCGCGCATGCGGGGAAAACATTTCACGATTTTTTCTAACGATGAGGGAAAACGGATCACCCCCGCGCATGCGGGGAAAACGGTTTTCACATGTGGCAACAGAAACGCGAGTTCGGATCACCCCCGCGCATGCGGGGAAAACATTGCCCGCGCGCTTGCGATTGCTTGCGCCAGCGGATCACCCCCGCGCATGCGGGGAAAACTTCCAGGTTCTCCCCGTATAGCTCCACAATCTCGGATCACCCCCGCGCATGCGGGGAAAACACCGCAGGGGAGTCGACATCCGAGTCCGACCGCGGATCACCCCCGCGCATGCGGGGAAAACGGTGCACTGGAGCTCGCCAAGGACGACCTGCTCGGATCACCCCCGCGCATGCGGGGAAAACCTTTTATAGTGGCTTTTACTTTTTCTTTCCGGCGGATCACCCCCGCGCATGCGGGGAAAACGATATTTACACAAGTAAGCGCGGGAGCGGCAACGGATCACCCCCGCGCATGCGGAGAAAACACAATGGAAAAAGCAGAATTTACAGCCCCTTCCGGATCACCCCCGCGCATGCGGGGAAAACTGCAACTTCAAACATTTCCTTACTATCCATAACGGATCACCCCCGCGCATGCGGGGAAAACCCGCAATCTCACTCTGTTTGCATTCATCTGCTCGGATCACCCCCGCGCATGCGGGGAAAACACTTGAAACAGCACTATTAACATTTTGTGCAACGGATCACCCCCGCGCATGCGGGGAAAACTAATGTTCTTCCGTTTTCGGATGAAGATAGAACGGATCACCCCCGCGCATGCGGGGAAAACTGCTAGGTTCTCGCTGTAGTACTCCGCATACCCGGATCACCCCCGCGCATGCGGGGAAAACTATTGTCTTGCTTTTATAGTGGCTTTTACTTTTGGATCACCCCCGCGCATGCGGGGAAAAACGCATTGACTCAAAAGTTCCCTGCAGGGATCACCCCCGCGCATGCGGGGAAAAACCAGTATCGTCCCGTGTTCGACTACGGATCACCCCGCGCATGCGGGGAAAACAACGCCATAATAGCAGTAATAATCGCTAATGCGGATCACCCCTCGCGCATGCGGGGAAAAACAAATAAGGGGAAGGAATGGACGGATACACAAGACTGGATCACCCCCGCGCATGCGGGGAAAAACGCGCACGCTTTTTGCCCGCCTGTGTCCCCGGCGGATCACCCCCGCGCATGCGGGGAAAAACGCTTCGCGAACGGCCTCATGCAGTCGCAGGGCGGATCACCCCGCGCATGCGGGGAAAACTGAAAGAGGAGCGACAGCAGGACGCGCTGAACTGGATCACCCCCGCGCATGCGGGGAAAACGACGACGAAGAGGATGACGAAGAGCTTCACCTCGGATCACCCCCGCGCATGCGGGGAAAACCCGACGCAGTCTTCGGCATTTCCGCAAAAATGCGGATCACCCCCGCGCATGCGGGGAAAACTCGGGGTGGGCGAGCGGAGAGCTGTCAAAAGGCGGATCACCCCCGCGCATGCGGGGAAAACAACTCCTAATATTCAGCTGGAAAGAGTGACGACGGATCACCCCCGCGCATGCGGGGAAAACTAATACATAATCAACTTTCTTTTTTGAGGACGGATCACCCCCGCGCATGCGGGGAAAACACTTCGGAAATGGCGTATTTCCGTGGTTGATCCTAGTCCTCAGCCTCAATCCTCTTTAACTTCTCGTAAAGCTGATGCGTCAAGCGGCAGTCAGCGAGCGCCCTGTGCGGCTCCAGTATAGCAAAATGAAAATACTTTGATAAGGTCAAGAGTTTGTAATCTTCCACCTCCTCTATCTTTTGCCGTGCAAGATTCAGTGTATCAGTAATGTGAGGATGTCCCGGCAAGATATTGTTTTGCTTGCAGGCCTGCTGCAGGAAACGCCAATCAAAACTCGCATTGTGACTCACACTCGAGTATCTCCGATGAACTCCAGCAGCTCTTTTCAGCACCCTGTTCAATCGGTTTTCCTTCGTTTTTTTAGCTTATCCGATGTGATTCCGGTCAATTCAACAATTGTCTCCGGTACAGCATCGCAGTAAATCAGCTACTGTAACAGGAAACTTCGCGACCTTCCTCTACTCGGATAGCCGCAACTTCGATTATTTGGTCGCGAGTTATATTAAGGCCGGTCGTTTCCAAATCGAGCACCACATATTCAGCCGTACTTCGTTTGCGTGCCTGATGCTTCTGAATCTGCTGCACCTGATAGAACTTTCTCCGCACGGCTCATCGCAGCCTTTTTCTGTCTCAACTTGTTCGGAATTCTTTTCTCTTTTTTTATCCTGGCTTTTTCACCAGCTTGATGCCGTCGTAATCTACCGGCAGCCAACTGGTATTATGAATTGCAAAGTCTAGTTTCTGCCTCCGTTGCTGCTGTAAACCATGGTCGCTCTGCCATCTTTGACGTGCTCACAAATGCGTCCCCAAAGTTCATCGCGAACACGTGCACTGAGATTCCCAACATAAACGCCTGTCGAAATTTCAAGCAGCCATTTAGACAAATCTCCTCGCACCTTGGGCGGACAATCCGTCAAGGTAATCACTATCATGCCTACTCCTCCGCGCTATACGAGATACCATGGCGAACCATTCCTCACGATTATCCCAGAGATAAATAACCTCGTCTTCTGCAATCTCCTCGCTTTCTGATAGTAAATAGTGTAATTCCCGCACCATACGTTCTAACAAATGATTGCGAGACATTGTATCTCTTACCTTTCGTCTTACATACGCAGGCAAATCCGGAGGATTTTCAGCAGTGGCCTCAAACGCAATCGGAATCGTAAATTCCGCCTTATAGAGATCTGCGAAATCATATACAAACGAAAGGTCGCCTCCCACATGAACAAAACCAAGTCCCGGAGAGCAGCCCAATGCAACAATCACTGCATGTGCCAGACCATAAAGGCACGCATGTCCCGCACTGAGTGCCTGGTTAATCGCATTACTCTCCTCAAAATCCCCCATTTGATATGCTCTTCCGTTCCAAGGAATTCCGTACTCCTTCGAGCACTTGCGGTATATTTCCCGTACTCGACTTCCTTCTCTTCCTCGAAGTTGTTGCAAGGTCAATTTGCTTACATCTTCTCCGGGAAAGCGCATCGCATACATTTTCCTGACAACTGCAAGATGTAAGCGTTGGTTGCTGACCAATTTCGCTTGCTGTAACAGAAGGCCTGCACGCTTAGTGAGCGGGCGTCCGCTCGCATAATAGCGAACGCCGTGCTCTCCAACCCAAATGACAGTAACACCCGCATCTCCGATTAGTTCCATCGCACGGTGGGTAATGCTACTGCCCGGTCCCAACATCAGTACTGAGATGGCTGCTGCCGGGATATCTACCGTACCGTCATCATCTATCACTTCAATCGCACTGTCGCGCCGATTTAATTTACAACGCTCCAGATATAAGAAGGTCATTCGATCTTTGACCTGTGGTAACTGTTGTAATTCCGGGCGTATGATACCTGGAATCTCTTCATCTTTCACCCTCAGGGCAGACGCATAATGGTGAGCAGTCCCATGCCGTAAGCTCTTCCTCTGCCCATACCGCGGCACAGAAGCTCTTTGAATTTTTTTCTACATCCGTTACCGTTAAGATGCCTTCGTAACTTACTTCACGGAGAGAAACAGATCGGTCTTTTTTTCTTCTCGTTTGCGGAAGATATGCCAGTCGTTTCCGACAACACGAAAAATTTCCTTCCTCCAGCATAAACCCATTTCTTTCAGCCCGTTTCCTAAGCTCATTTCTCTGCTCCTTCACGCCCTCACAAGCTTTTTATCACACCACGTTTCCCGGTACTTGCACGCGAAATGCTCTGCGTGGGATTCGCGACTAGTCGAAAAACGCCACTGGCTCTGCTCTGTGATACGTGCCAAGAGCGGCTCATACCTCTCGTCAAAAAGCCCTCTTTTAGATTACCATATTCACGTACCGCAGCCTCCAAGTTTGGCTTTTCTTCGCTGAGTACAAGGATATAGAGCCTACCACCGAGTGAATCCAAACGCCAGAGTCTCCGTTCTCTGCCTCCGGAAAAGGCGCCTTCTACCATTCCATGAATTTTACTGCGAGAAGTAAGGAGTTTCTTGTGCTCCTTCTGTCTGTATCCAGTTCCATACGTGTCAGATACATTCCTTCTCTCCTCTCACAGTTCAGCCATGGCATCATGTTCTTCTGCCGATTCTTCTGTATTTACATCATCCCGAAGCCAAATTTCTTTTGCGCGTCGATAACCGAATTCGCGTTTATAAGGACTAAAAGAAATCGGCAAATCCCGCACGACAGCACCTTCCAATTCGTCCGGCATGCTGTCTAAACGGATATATCGACGCGTCCACTTAATGCTCCTCGCATTTTGATTCTGATTTTCTTCTTCCCGGAGTGCAGTCTCTAAGTCTTTTTTTCTCGAAGTCCCAGAACCAAGGGTAAAGTTGGTGGACAAGAGCGTCTTCCAAGAAACAGCGGAAAACAGGGGGTCCGTAACGCTGACTCTAATTTTTTAAGAAATGCAATGTCTTCTGACTCCAATCCCACCAGAAAAACGGCATCCGAAAGATAGTATCGCGATGTTACATATCCCTATTTTTTTTCGGGTTCTTCATCTTTCTTTTTTTTCGCTTTCTTTTCAACCTTCACCGCCTGTGCGGTATGGAAGTCCCTTATGACTTCGCCCTCTCGGTCCACGCGAACTCCAAACCGCAATGCTGCGAGTTCCGATAAATCAGCATCACGCCGTAGCCCCAATGCCGCCGCAAGCATTCCGATTACGCCGCTTTTCGATGGTTCTCGCTGTGTTCGTCTGCTCTCAAATTTAGACTGAGTACCCCACGCCTGCAGCGGTGCCGCAAGGCGCAATAAAAAGTGTACTCATTAATTCTCTCCTGCATTACCCTGCAGCTCGCGCACATATTTTTTTCCAGTAAATCAAGATTCTCCTTCATCGGTCGCTCATCGCACACTTTCTCCATGCACCTCCGGTACCCAAAGCATATGTAGGTACTTCAACAAAGTTCTGATAACTCTTTTTCACATACTCCACAAGACGCTCGGCAGAGGGTTTACTGAAGCCATTGCGGCTCACAACCGCATCTTCAAAAGCACCGCTAAAATTCACCGGCTGATCCTCTCGAATGGTAATGTAAACAGCATCCGGAACAGTTCTGTTTGCAAATGTAGACAGCTTTCCGGTCGGCATTGAATAGATAAAGGCTTCCGCAAACGTCCTGATAACTTTCGCCGGATTTCCAACCCACTCCTTAAATGCAGCTAAGCTGACAGTTGCATAGCGATAGAGGGTAGAAGAGTTGAATTCAACCGTTCCCAGATGACCCGCACCTGAGCTGTCTCCCACTTTAAGGTCATCGACCGCCGTAAAGTAATCATATTCATTGTGTACGGTGTGCGTCGAAATGCTGTGGGCAACCCATGACGCTGCATCATACTTAAGAGAAGAATCTGTCGCCACCATACGTCCGAACAATACCATTTCAAAGCTTGGATTGTCCATCAGCTTCTTTTCTCGCATCGTCTTTTAACTTTTTTTCTTCTTCTTTTCCTAAGCTCCCATCCTCTGTAATAGAATCCACTACCAGCTTTTGCTAACTCTCTTATCTGCTTCCAGCTGATATAAAGAAGCGTATCCAATTCCTCTTGTTGTAACTGTCTTCCTGCTTTTTTTCCTTGTCCTTTTCCTTATGTCTCGCTGCTCCTTTTGCCCAAAAATCGTTCCGGCCAAATCTTCACACTGCTCACGACTCAACTTGCCGTTCAACTTCTCGATTTCATCCGCAATCTTACCACGGACATACTTTTGTTCTGACGCCCAATTCCTCTTGCGGAATACTCAGCTTGAAATAATCACGCATCGCATGTTTCCACGCCTGTGAAGATACACGCGCACGCATACTGCCCCCATAGACTGCGGTCTTAGGGCTTCCCGTGTCATCGCGATTGATGCAGCTCGGCGGCACTGTCTGAATCACATGAAAATCCACAAATAATCTCTTCTCATCCATACTATCTTCCTTTCCGGTCTGTTTGACCTTTAACAAGCTGAATTCATCCTCTACTGAATTCCCAAATATCAATCCCCAGAGGAGCTTACCGCTCTACCTTTTTATTCGTTACTACCTGTCTCCGGCATTCCTGTCGCTCCATCATTTTCTGAATGCTCAAAGGAGGATAGCTCTCTGTAAAAATCGCGTCCCCATTTAAGCCGCACTCCGTCAATCCGATCCGGATTCTGATAATCGTACAGATCCTTTGCGAGAGCAGCATAATCAATCGGAATGTCTTCTCGTTTGCAAAGCTTAATAAGGCTCCGTAAATACCAACTAAACCCTGTCAAATCCGTTGTGCTTACCGCCACATTAAATCGCTTTTATAATGGCTTCCTTGTCATCCGAATTGCGACTGATTAACTGTGCAACTGCTCGTCCGAAGGTGTTTTTTTCTTGGAACATAAACTCGCTTTCAAGATTTCTCTTTCTGCTGGTGCAAAGAAAATAATGTAAGTGCTGTGAAAATAGCCCATTCCGCACGACTTGGCTTGCTACCTCGCCCCTCTAAGGACTCAGGCAAATCTGTAAAGAGCATGTCCCAGAGTTCCGGTATTGCACCCGGCTGTTCCCCGACACCGCGCCGCATTTTCGCAAGAATCGCTCGTACTGCCGCTTCGTTGGGATTGCTTTTGCAAACTCATAAGCTTTGCGCTTTACAAATTTAGCGATATCACTCTGTCGTGACTCTGTCTTACTCTCTTCCATGCATACCTCCTCAATTATGAGTTTCTTCCCCGCAGAGCAGGGTATAGCTTATGGAGCTCTCCCACCATTACCTCAAATGCAATCGGCGAAGCATAATGCTTTTTATCCACTTCTTTTCCGGTTAGTGCTCTCATCCCGGCATTTCGGATGGTTTCTCTTCCCAGGTCCAGCGCTATTTGCTTCGCAATCTTTTTGCCACTCCAACACTTTTTCTTCCATTGTCTCTCCAAGACAATGCGAGTCAATAGAATTCAACCATCTTCTAAACGGAACATCCAACGATGCGTAGCAAGTCTCTTTCCCCGCGTCAACAACCAATTTTCGCAGATCCTTATCCGTACTGTATCCTCCGGCAAGCGCAACATTATAAAAGAACTTTCCGAATGTTTCTGTTAGTAACTCACACTTCTTAATTTCTTCTTTAATCCGAAGAACCCAAGCTCTTTGGGAACGCTCAGCTGCTCCGGATAAAATTCCGGATGAAAACGCCAATGAATCCGAAAATGTATCTTTTACGGTCGCATTTTTATCTCCATATTGCACAGACACAATTTTAAATCTGCATTTTAAATCTGTGGTGCTTTTTAGCTTTCTGTAAAGTAACTGATTCCAACGAACCAAGCCCGGCATATGTCCGTCTTCATTCTCACAGAATATGCTCCCAAACTCTCTCCACATCTGACGATCCGGCTCATGTGTCTTTGGAATCATCCACTTCTTTTTCCCACTCTGCGGATCGATTTTCCAAACCGTCATTTGCTCTGTAAAAGCATTTTCCGGATTAAAATAGTCTCCGCTCAGAACCCAATATCCTTTGATATGACTGCTATCTCCACGCTCTAAAAGCAGTCTTCTGGATTGCCAGGTCAACAATTCTGCTTGATTCTCGGGAAGCGGATAAAGTTGTCGTTCTTCTTTGGACAACTCATTATCTGTTTTCTCCCAAATAGCCTTATTCTCCTCTTTCCAGAATTCATCTCCGTCTTTCAAAAAGCGTCAAATTTAACAATAAAGTCTCAAACAGATTTCTTCCGGCCGCGGAAACAACACCCATTTTACCTAGCCATGCAAGTCCCGGCCCCTTACTACCTTTCTTTTTTTCTTTGTATCGTTATCCTGCTCCTCCGTCTTTTTTCCTCTTACCGCAGGCTTTACGGCACTATCATCAAACGCGTTGAGATATACCAACCATCTGCTCGCCTCCGCAAATGTCAGAGAATCCCGAGACACACCGCTACACACAGGAAAAAGTCTTACTTTATTTCCGCTCTGAGAAAGCTCTCCGTTCAATTTACACGCCGGATATAGCTTTGACTCCTTCGCTTGCAAAACTTCCTTTACATCTTTCACCTGCCAAAACGGTCTCTCCTCGTGAAACAACCAGAACCGCTCTCGCCACTGCTCTAGGTAGTCTCGAATCGGCTCTTCCGGAAAATGTCCCAAGTCATACAATGCTTTCCAGCGCCGAAACACTTCATCCTCTAACTCATCGTCCTCCAAATCGAACAACAGATTCTCTTCTCCGTTCTCATCTACCCGAGAAAAGGTGCAGTGAAGCACTGCAAGTAGCAGACGCAGCATAGCCACATCCTGCGCAGCCGTTTCACCGGCCAAATCCTCATATTCATGCGCATGGACAAAGACATCTTTAAGCGATACCTCTTCGACACGGCAATCTCGTGTTCGAACCCGTATCCATGGCTCATCCAGCAGGTTAAACTCAGGTTTTATCATCCGCAGCTCCTTTCTCATAAAACAGGCCTTCCTCCTCCGAGTACCACAAGTGAAATCCTGCGAGTTCAGTTTCCAACTGTTCGTTCAACAGGAGAAATGATTCCTCTCGCAACATCGGATCGTGCTTCCACTCACCGGATAACACAAGCTCATTCATCGGCTTCAGTGCTTCGAGAGTCTTTTTGATTTGATATTCACGGCAGAGCGCACCTGGCAACTTTACACTTTGCCACAACAAGTCTCGCTTCTCTTCCGGGGAGGGAATACGTTCGACCGGCAGTCTCTGCCCCTCGTGTTGCCAGGGAAGATAGCAGATTTCATTTCCTTTTTGGACGAATAAGAGCACCTCGATGCTGTTTTCCGAGTCTCTCACCTGCGCCTCTGCTTCCTCCTCGTCCAGTTTGGTCTCCACATTGCTGATCCAGTTTTCAAGACTTCTTCTGGGCTTATCGAGGCAATAGGAATCCGCCTTCGTCTTTTTATGTCCGGTCTTATTCTCCTTTCCTTTTTCGCTTTTTCCGTACGTTTCTTCTCAGCTTCGGTTTCCCAACCAGGTTCTCGATCGTCGTAGCAATCCTGCACCAAATTCGGAATATCCCTCGGCAGTGTGATTTTGTCCGGCAAGCGCTTTTTAGTTCTCATGAGGAGATAGTCCCCATAAATGCAGCTGGTTCCTGATTCAAACGCACCTTCATCCGGCTCTATGACATAGCATTGTGCCGCTTTTCAGCTGTTCCGGCCGCATATTGTCATGAATCGGATGACGATGTAAGCGTCCCAGACGTTGCAGGAGTAAATCCATGGGGCAGAGGTCGGTGAACATCACATCTCCGTCAATGTCCAGGCTTTTGTTCGAGCACCGATGTTCCGATTACAATCAAATGATCTCGTTCCGCCTTGGTGGAGCGCTTTCCCAGTTTTTTTGCAACAAATCACGCTCACGAGCTGCGCGATCCGGCATCAAAAACGCACTGTGCAAGAGGACAATATCCGCGTCTGGCATCTGCTCTCTTACTTCCTTCGCAAACTCTTGCGCTCGCCGTATGGTGCTTAATATCACGATTGCGCAGCCGCCATCCTGCAGCTTTTCTCGCAATGTTTGAATCCGCTCCGATTCTTTTGACTCGTCGAATCGCCACACTTCGCGATGCACTCTGTAGTTGCAGTCCCTTTTGATGAACCTCTTTTCCGTCGGTCCAGGTAAGCAGCGGATACGCGCGCGAATATCTCCAATCCGCTTCTTCGCCTTGCGTAAACCGCTTTTCGCGCTCACGCATTTCTCGCTTGGATGTATTCAGATAGGCATCCACAAAATCGATGCGCCTTGAAGCGGGCAGTGTGGCCGAGAGAAGAATCACCGGCACATGATAGGCACCGAGCCAGCAGAGTGCGCGCTCCAGGTACACGTTCATGTAGGCGTCGTAGGCATGCACCTCATCGATAATCACGATTTTTCCCGCCATGCCGAGATGCCTGAGCATCAGGTGTTTTTGCTTCAGTGCGGCCATCAAAATCTGATCGACCGTTGCAATGACAAAATCGGAGAGCAATACTTGCTTGCGGCCGCGGAAAAAGCTGTGTACCACCAGTGCCTGATCTTCATCCTCACCGATGCACGCTTCCCCCGTGAACTCTCCCTTTCCTGCTTCCAACAAATCGGCATAGTCCTGATTTAACTCTGCTTTGCCGTGCGCAAGTCGTATCGAGAGCTTCTCCCTGCTCTCCCCCTGAACCGCAACCTGCTCCTCCGCCCAAGTCCGGATGCGCGGGAAAATACCGTTTGCCGTCGCCTGTGTCGGCAGGCCGAAAAAGAGCCCGCCGCTTCCGCACTTCCCCGCATATATCTCGGCGGCAGCGAGTGCCGCTTCGGTTTTACCGACGCCCATCTGCGCCTCGACAATGAGAATGCCCGGAGAGCTGACTGCATCTGATATCTCAAGCACTGCCTTCTGCAGTTCATTGGGTGGAAAGCCAAAGTTCTCCGCAAAGGCTGCCTCATCCATTCCGCCAAGTTCGGCCGACCAGACAGCCGGAAGCTTTTAACTTTTTCCAAGCACTGCGAGTCCGCTTGGGATACATGTCTTCCTGCCCCAACTCGTCAATCGATATCGTCGGATGGTAGAATTGATTGCTCGCGACCCAGTCCGCCATGACGAGAAGCCCAGACAGTAAAACGCGCTGCGGTCCGGAGAGCTCCGGGATATTCGATGCATCTTGAATGCCGCTTACTTCTAAGGCGTATCGAAGAAAGGCATCCCAAATCTCAGCCCACAGCGGGGCATCACTATCCTTGCCTCTGAAATTGACAAGATGCCCGTCAAATGTGGCCTCACTCACCGCCTCCTGGGGTTTTCCGTGATGTGCACCGACAATCTCGCAAATTCCTTCGTTCACACCTCGCTGTTGTAAAATCACCTGACCGGCTAACGCATGCGCTACTGCCGAGGGATTGGTAAAAGTTTTTATATCTGCTATTTCCAGCCCTTCTTCCGCAAGCCGCTCCCGCACCTCCGGCAACATTTCCAGAATGTGCGCCTGAAACACGGCCGTAGCCTTGCCGATATCGTGCGCCATACCCAGGAATACACATACCTTCTGAAACAGCGCTTCGTTTTCCTGCAGAGCTCCTCGCTGCCGCCGCAGATTTCGCGTCGTACGGCAGCTGGAAGCCAATGCTTCCAGAGTTTCTTCATGATTCCCTGCCGTGTCACGCGCGTGCATCCAGAGCGGCAGCCACTGCGCGCTGTCGTTCGGATTGGTTTTTGCCGCGAGACTGCGCATCAGCTTGCTTACATTCATGCTCTCCTCCCCGAGTTCTTAACATTCTCTTACAGTTTAGCGCTTATAATCTCGATTTCAAGTTATAATTGCATATTTTTACTTGGATTCTCACCTAAATTTTATCTATTTTGATGCCGTTATATCATCTCCCGAAATTTTGAACTGTCATTTCTATGCATTTCGGTGTTTCGGGTTCTCAACTGTGATTCCTTACGCACTCAGCTTTGTTATCTTTACTTTACCACAACACCTGTCCGAATTTCGGGACTCCATTATTCACTCACGCTTCCTTTTCAAAATTTCCGGACACAAAAAGAGGCCGCTGCTTCCGCAACCGCCTCTCCCTTCTCTTCTCTTCAAAGATACAATACCGTGTAACCAACTCTCTTATCTTCTTAACTCCCCTGCACTTCATTCCCCGCGCAATTCCACGGAAAGGTAACTGTGCTTGACCGCCGTCAAAAAGGTCTCCAAGATATCCGACCGCCGCAATTTGAGTGAGGATGTATTCACACAGGGATGGCAGCCGATGTACTCGTCCCGAAAGAGGTCCTGATCCACGAGAAGCTGTACCCTGTGTTCGCTGTCGTTCATCAGCCCCATGACACTCACCGAACCCGGGTAAAGCCCCAGGTATTCAATCATCTTTTCGGGCGGCGCAAAACTGAGGCGCGCGGAGCCAATCTGCGCCGAGAGTTCTTTTGGTCTTAAAGGGCTTGTCCCCCGGCATCATCAAGAGATAAAAAAAGCGGTCTGCTGCCGGTTACAGAGAAATAGGTTCTTGCAAATGCGACAGTTTAACACTGTGTCGATGGCCGCACAGACCTCCATGGTCTCGGCGGGCGCGTGATCCGCGCGCGCATACGGAATGTCCAGTCGATCCAACAAATCATAGACCGCAAGTTCCCGCGCTGTTCTTTTTCGGCGCAGTCCTTCGGTCTGCCGTGTTCTACATGCAAAGCGTTTTCCTCTTATCCTTCAAAAATAATAGATTCATACCATGATAGCGCATTTCCCGCGCTGCCGCAAAATCAAAGTGTCTGTGGCGTTTCGGCTTTTTTTCCATGTAGTATGGACATAAAGCGCCTGCCGGAGTGACAGTGCGGCTTATAACAGGAAAGGGTAGCAATGAATACGGAACAAAACGGACAGCGTGCCGTCGGGCTGGATTTACTCAAGGCCCTGGCCATCATTTTGGTCGTCTTTCTCCACAATGCACAGCTGAATCCGGGCAGTGTGATCGACAACGCCTTTATGATGCTCTGCACAAGTGCGGTCCCCGTCTTTTTCATGGTCACTGGAGCCATTCAGTTAAACCGGACAGGCAGCATAAACTACAGGCGGCATCTCATGTCGATTGGCCGCCTCTACGCGCTTGTAATCTGCTGGAAAGTGCTCTATGCGGCTTTCATGCACTTTTTTTACGCGGTGCCGATTGACGGCAGTCTCTCGAATCTCGTAAATTACATCTTTCTCTTTCAGGAAATCCCGGGCGTCAGCACAGGGCATTTCTGGTATTTTCAGGCGCTGATTGCCCTGTATTTTATCCTGCCGCTATTACGCCTCTGCCGCGAGAAAAAGCTCCTGCTCTATCTCATGCTGCTACTCTTCAGCTTTTCCTGCGTGACCTTTGATCTGGATTTATACTTCCGGCTGCTGCAAAAACTATCCGGAAAGCATATCCCGGATATGATGCTTCTCACGACCCTGAGTCCGTTTCATCCGACCTATGCGGTCTATATCCTCTACCTCTTGCTCGGAAAATGCATGTATGCGGAACGCGGAAAATGTGTCCGCTATCGGCGTTTTGCACCGGTCGCCCTTGTGCTCGGCCTCGCCGGACTGCTACTCATTAAATATCTGCAAAGCGGTCTATGGTCCTGGCAGGGGGTGCACCTTGTGAGCGGCTACTATTACGCTTCCACCATGCTGATTGCCGCGGGACTCATGCTTCTCTTTGTCGGCCGGACCGCTGTCTCCGCACCGGAACAGTGGATCGGACGCGTCATCGGGCAGCATACGCTCGGCATTTTCTTCTTACATCTTTTACTTTACACCGTCCTTGATCATACGCTCTATCCGCACATACGCGCTTGGAATTCCTGGTATCTGAATCTCCTCGAGAGCCTCGCTATTGTCATCCTCTCCGCGCTCTGCACGATCCTGTTCCGACAAGGAGTCCGGGCTTTTACAACCTTTTTCCGGCGCAAGTTTTGAGGCTCCGCTGCGGTAACAGCACTTCTTACCATGCCGCTTCGGTTTCGACCTTCCCATTCACCCCTTCTGTTTTCTTTCCGCACAGTATCTTCGACGTATTCGATTGACGCTGTCCATGATTCACAGCAAAGCCCCCGCCGTGTCTTTCGACCCGGCGGGGGCTTTCACTTCAACTATTTGCTTTTACACACTTGCTTTTTATCACTCAACGCTCAAATAACTTCTTATATTCCCCGTAGCCCTCTTCTTCCAGCTTATCATAGGGAATAAAGCGGAGGGAGGCGGAATTAATGCAGTAGCGGAGGCCGCCAGTCTCGCGGGGGCCGTCGTTAAAGACATGACCCAAGTGCGAATTTCCCTCTTTGGAGCGCACTTCCGTGCGAACCATGCCGTGTGATCGATCGGTGGTCTCCTTCAGTTCCTTTCCTTCAATCGGCTTGGAAAATGCAGGCCAGCCGCAGCCGGAATCAAACTTATCGAGGGAGCTGAACAGCGGCTCACCGCTCACAATATCGACATAGATTCCCTTCTCAAAGAAGTCATCGTACGCCCCGGTGAAGGGGCGCTCGGTCGCGGCGTTCTGCGTGACCTCATAGGAGAGATCACCAATCTTTTTGCGGAGCGTCTCCTTGCTCTCCTCTTCCGCAAGATGGAACATCTTCTGCGGAATGTGGCAGTAGCCATCCGGATTTTTATCGAGATACTTCTGGTGGTATTCCTCCGCCGAATAGAAGTTTTGGATGGGTGCTAGCTCGACCGCGAGCTTTGTGCCGTACTTTGCCTCTTGCTCGTCATAAACCGCCTGAATTTCCGGAAGCTGGCTCTGATCCGCATAGTAGATACCGGTGCGGTACTGAATTCCCCTATCATTTCCCTGCTTGTTTACGGAGAGCGGATCGATTACCAAAAAGTACTTATCTAGCAGCTCACGAAGCGAAATCTTATTCGGGTCATACTCAATCTTCACGGTCTCCGCATGTCCGCTGCTGTCGCAAACATCCCGATAGGTAGGAGCACTGTCCGGACCGTTTGCATAGCCCACCTCGGTCGCACGCACGCCCGGGAACTGGTCAAAGTACTTCTGTAAGCCCCAGAAACATCCGCCTGCGAGATAGATGGTCATTTTACCAGTTCCCCCGTCCATGTCATGACGCCGCCAAAGTTGTAGACCTTCCGATAGCCGAGCTTGGATAACTTCTCCGCCGCAAGTCCCGCTCGATGTCCACTGCGGCAGTATATTAAAATCACCTGATCCAAATCCTTCAGCATCTCCGGTCTGGTTCCGTTAATTTCCTCGTTCGGCAATAGCACCGCACCCGGAATGTGACCGCTGTCATACTCCTCCTTGGTGCGCACATCGAGGATGATGTGACCGTCGTCCTGCTTCATCATCTCCCGCGCCGTATCCTGATCGATTGTCTGATAGCCCATGGTCTCCTGTTCCTCCTTGCTCTCGCCTGTTGTGCTCATCGAAGCGCTGCTGCTTGTCTCGGCAGCCGCCATCGATACCGCACTTTCTGTTGCCTTACTTGTCTCCGCAGACTCGGCCTTCTTCCCGCAGGATACCAGCAGCGGCAGTGCAAGTGCCGCAACAACTGCGAGGAGGTAGCGTCTCTTCTTCATGGCTAATTTCCTCCTTTTACCGTATTGCTCTCTCAAACTTTCGCTCTGATGCATCAATTTCGAAATTGGTTCGAAATTCACTTATAGTATACCACTTTGGTCAGAAAAGGGAACAGGGATTCAAAGGTACTCTCTATCTGTATCTGCTTTCTGTTTCTTGTCCTTCAACTGTTCCAGTAGATACACGAATTGTTGCACCTGCGCTTTCCGGCTTGCCGGTGACGCATTTGTCTGTCCTTGCGTGTGATCTGATTGTTCCCGTATCTTACGGATCTGTTCCGCAATATCCCCAATCCCCCAACGTTCATCGACATCGTAGTTGTATGCCTTGATGCGGTGATAGGCGATCTCCTGCCACGGCTCGAGTACACTGCCGTCCCTGCTTACAAAGAAGCCGGAATCCATGTAGCGGATGATCACATACTCCGAGTCCTTCCGGTCAAAGCCCATGCCCTTGCTAAAATCGATGCCCTTGCCGGTGTTCCGGGTCACAGCGGCCTCGAGGAGCGGCAGGGTAATCTCGTTTATCGGAAGCTTCATATTCGGCATATCGAAGAAGCCGCCCTTTGCCTTTGTGTAAACGCAGAGTTCGCCCTGTGCTCCCTTGCACACGCACTTGACCCTCTTGATATCCGCGAGTTTCACCTGATGCTGGCGCCTATAATAACACCGTAGGAGAGGCGAAGTCTCTGCTCGCCCGGCGTTTCGCCGAGCTCCGCGTCGAGACTGAACAGGTTATTCGGAAATTCGGCTCCCAACTTACTCGCGGCAAAGGCGATGAGGAGTGGCTTGGACTCGCGAATGTTGTGGGCGTCGTCACAGGGGATGGTATCGATATTCAGCTCCGGCAGGCTCATATCCCTCATGTTCAGGTCACAAAGGCGAACTTTGTAGCCGGAATTTTGGCTGCAGTAGTCCGTCAAATCCAGCGCTCCGATTTCCGCGAATTTCACATCCGCATCAACCTTGCCGTTTAAGCTCTTATAGCTGAAACCTTCCTTTGCAATCCGAACGGTATACCCGGCGCCTTGCGGGCCTTTGTTCGAAAACTCCATGGCAGCGCCGTTATCAAAATATGTCTTCATATCTTCTCCTCTTTATTCCACATCCGGCTTCGCACACAGAAGCGCGTCGTCAATGGGATTGCGCACACAGGCTCTTTCTGAAAGAGAGGCCATCCTTGCGTCCCCGGGACTCCGGAATTCAAATGTACCAGACCGGAAGTGCAAGGACATTTTCCCGCAAAACACCGGGCTCCGGGCAGAGGCAGACCACGGCGCCCATGCCGCGCTTCTTCTCCGGAATGGTATCGAGCAGCTGAAACGCCGCCGTCATATCCGCCTTCGGTCTGCTGCTCTGTTTGATTTCCACCGGATATAGAATGCCGTTCTCCTCGATGATAAAATCAATCTCAGACTCAGTCGTAGACTTCAAATCCCGTCCGCGATAATAGGAGACAAAGTAGCGGTAATCGAGACCGCGGTTTGCATAGGATTTTAAAATCTCCGAAATCACAAAGGTCTCAAAAAAGGCGCCGCTCATTGCGCCGTTTGCCAGTGTCTCAACCGTGAGCCATCTGGTCAGATAGGCAGCAAGGCCCGTGTCTCGGAAATAAAGCTTCGGCGTCTTAATGGCGCGCTTTAACACCGAGGCGGTGTATGGCTCTAAGAGGTAGATGATGCCCGACGCCTCAAGGATCGAGAGCCAACGCTTCACCGTATCGGCATCCTTTCCGATTTCTCCCGCGATGTTGCTGTAATTCAGAATCTCCCCCCGTTCGCGCCGCACAGGCAATCATAAATTTCCGGAACGCATCCAAATCCTGCACCGCCGAGAGTTCACGCACGTCCCGCTCAAGATAGGTCTTCACATAGCTTGAGAAGTACATCTGCCAGTCTACAGTCGCATCCTGCACGCCAGGATACCCGCCGCGGTGGATGTATTCCCAGATATTCTTCGGCTTGACCACTGTCTTTTGCCGCTCCCGCAGATAATCAAGGCCCGGCACAAAGGGCGCGCTGAAGCTGTCGCCCGTCAGTTCCCGGAGTGATAAAGTCGAGAGTTCCAGAACCGCAACCCTTCCGGCCAAAGACTCGGAGGCGAGCCGCATCAACGAAAAAGGCTGCGATCCCGAGAGCAGAAACTGCCCCTTTGCCTCGCTGCCATCGCAATGCAATTTCAGGTAGCGGAATAAATCCGGTACCCGCTGCAGTTCATTCAGGACAACCGGCGGTTCATGCAACATCATAAACATCTCCGGATTTTCCTTCGCCTGCTCCTCGAGGAAGAGGTCGTCAGAGGAGAGCTGCTTCCGCTCCGGGAAGAGCTCTCGCAAAAGCGTTGATTTTCCCGTCTGTCTCGCACCTGTAATCAGCACCGCCTTGAAACTTTGTGCCGCTTTGCACACCACAGCTTCAATCTGCCGGTGAATGTACCTCATAGATATCTCCAAAACAAATTTACGTATTTTCCGAATTGCTAATTAAGTTCGCCCATCACCCTCTTTAAATAGTTTCATATTAAACTCATTTCATTATACTCTATCTTTTTTTATCATTATTCTGCTTCCATTTTGTCCTAATCACTGTGTTATTAACTACTTCTTGTTCCACAGCCCAGGATCTTGTGGGTTCAAATTTAAATTTCAATATTTTTCTTTTCCATTCTTTATGTCCTTCTTGTAGCTGTAATAAGGTATATCGATTTTCTTCATCTCTTGTCAATTCAGTCACGGGAATTAGTTCAATACAAGTATTACGATTGTAGTCCTCTTCCTTTCCGCACACTAAATTGTCGCTAAACAATTCATAAACATAAAGCCATTTATGTATAGCTGGATTTGATTTATCCGCAATTCGCAAGACTACCCTAGCTCTTCTCGCAATGATATCTTTCGTTATTCTCTTATCTTTCGTTATTCTCTTATGTAAAATTGTATCCAAAAAAATCACGACAGGGGCATCAGTTACAACAACAATCGATAATTTCCTTATCAACTCTATAAGCATTTCACTCGTAATGTCTGATTGCATCACAATAGCAAGTATAGACTTCCCAATAAATGCATTAACTAGCACTAGTAAAAAAATATAACAGAAAAATTCAATGATCGGAATAAGAAAGAAGCTCATTATAATTATACAAAAAGCGCAATTCGCATCACTATCGTTGATTCTAATTACAAAATCTATAATTATTACTATAGATATCAGCAAACTCACTGCGTATTCCGTCTTACAATGAATGCGTATGCACACAGAATTTACAACCAAATAGAATATAGACAGATAAATAAATGTGCAGACCCCCAAATTTACCATTCTTAGCAAAATGCGTACCATTCGAAGAACTGTTTTCCCGACTCCTTCCATATATAATTCTTCTAAAGGAGACGCCGAGATATATCGAATAACAGCTGCTATTGCAGACATTATTACCCCTAGTTTTACTACAACTTCTAACACATCTTTTGCATTCATACCCTTGAACAAGTCAAATAATTTTTGCATATCAAATAATTTTTGCATATTTACACACTCTTCCTTTTATTCAAAAAGCAGCCCCTTCATCCCTGAAGTAGCTGCTTTCCCTTATCACTGTGCACTTATTCTCTCATATCTCTCAGCCCATCTTCTCGCCCCAGTGCGCATTGACATCGTAGTTATATGCCTTGATGCGGCGGTAGGCAATCTCCTGCCACGGCTCGCGGAAGCTTCCGTCTCCGCTTACAAAGAAGCCGGAATCCATGTAGCGGATGATGATGTACTCCGAGTTCTTCTGGTCAAAGCCGTTGCCCTGGCTAAAGTCGATGCCGTTGCCGGTATTCCGGGTCATCACGGCCTCAAGAAGCGGCAGGGTGACTTCGCTCAGCGGGAGCTTCATATCCGGCATGTCAAAGAAGCCGCCCTTTGCCTTCGTGTAAACGCAGAGCGTGCCGAGTGCACCGTTGCAAACGCACTTCACTCGCTTGATATCCGCGAGTTTCACCTGGTGCTTTGCGCCTATGATGACGCCGCCCGAGAGGCGGATGATTTTTTCACCCAGCGTTGCGCCGAGCTCTGTCTCGAGACTGTCCAGATTGTTCGGGAATTCAGCTCCCAACTTGCTCGCGGCAAAGGCAAGGAGCAACGGCTTGGTCTCGCGAATGTTGTGACCGTTGTTCCAGGTTCTGGTGTCGAGATCCAACTCCGGGATGCTCATATTCTTTATGTTCAGGTCGCGAAGCAAGACTCTGTAGTGGAAGTTCTGGCTCCAGTAGTTGGTCAGAAACAGAGAACCGATCTCCGCAAACTTCATATCCACATCGACCTTGCCGTTTAAGGTCTTATAGCTGAAACCGTCCTTCGCAATCCGGAGGGTATGGCCCGCACCGAGCATGCCCTTCTCGGAAAACTCCATGGTTGCGCCGTCATCAAAATATGTCTTCATCTCTTCTCCCCTCTATTCGGCTTCCGGCTCACTCACAGAAGCTCGTTGTCAATGGTATAGCTCATGTAGGCGCCCTTCTTAAAAAGACCGCCCTCCTTTAGGCCCCAGGCAATCGCAGAGCAGGCAAGGCGCTGCGACTCTTTCTTTTTGACGCTCCGCGAGGTAAGCAAAATGCCTGCCGGGAAGAGTTTCGCAATCAGGAAGCTATAAAGGGAATCCGTCTCGCCTTTCCGCCTGCTTCGTGTGGAAGCTCGGATTGGTATCCCACCACTCGTTCGGCTTACAGAAGGAGCAGACCGCACGCATCTCGCTTGTGCCGAGGTTCTCTGCGCAGACCGCGCGAACCTGTTCGAGGTCCTCATCGGCAATCACACCGTCCGTAATCGAGTAGGCGTAGTAGGCGTTTGCAAGGCCGTCGTTATCGTCCTCGGTCTCCTTTAAGAGGTACAGATTCGACACGCCGCGCTTTGCGTACTTCTTCCACTTGCCGCCGATGTCTCGAAACGCCTTTCCGCTGTAGCGCGCGGAATCCCCGCTTTCCAGCGCACGGCGCAGTTCTTCGAGATCCACGTCCTTCTTTTCCCACTCGTCAATCCAGTTGATACGTAAGTCTGACATGACTTTTTTCTCTGCCTCCTTGGCTTTCCGGATTACCCTACCGTGACTATGGTTCACATCCTTTTCATTATAGAATTTTGCCCCGAAAATCTCAAGCCAGCGCGCATGTTTCAGCGCTTTTTCTAAAGTACCGGCTTCCAAACCGGCAAGTGATACGGCATTCTGAATCACAGCTTCCGATTAGCTGTATACATATCACCGCCTTTCGCTTCCGATCACACATTTCGCCAAAGATTTCGCTTCCGAAATACAGATAGAACCGCTCCGGTTTTCTGCCGCTCTGCTTTCTGCTCTTTCTGCCTTTTCCCATACGCTACACCAGGCCTTTTTAAACCTTGCCCCGTCAGAGTTCCGATGTCGTTCCCGTGATATTTTCCGCCGCAGTCCCCGCCGCATTCGTCTCGGTGTTCCCGAACCCCAGTTGCAGCCCGAGGTACAGGATTACGCCCTCGCGAAACACTCTTGGATCGTAGCCGGTCAGCAGGTGAATTTTATCGAGCTGGTACTGGAGCGTGTTCTTATGGATGTAGAGCTTTTCCGCCGCTGTCTTTAAGCTGCAGTCCGCGGCAAAGTAAACCTCCAAAATGTGTCTTTCTTTTTCGCTCAGCTTTCCGAGCGTACGCGTGGCATAGCTCTCGCGAACCGCGACCGGAATGGAGCCGCTCAGCAGTTCCAGATCGAGCTGCTCAAAGTCCGCGTAGCCGGCTCTCTCAGCGCCCGCGCGGGCCGCAATCTGTGCCTCCCGAAATGAGCGGTACTGATGCACCAGCTTGTGATCCGCCCCCACGCCGACCGAGAGAATTTCCCGGAACGCCGCGGCGAGCCGCTCAAATTGCTGCTGTCTCGGCGGATAGTCTCCCTTCGGCAGGATCAGGATGTACTCGTTCGGAAAGCGGAAGGTAAAGAGCGGGCTCCCGGTCTCACGGAACACGGTCAGTATTTTCTGCTCCACCATCGAGAGGTTCGCGGGGTTATAGCGCGTCGAGAGGCGCACAAGTACGGTGCGGTAGCGCACTTCTTCGCTGAGACCGTGGGAGGAAAGGAAGTCTAAGTAAAAGCCGTGGTTCATGGGTTTCCCGGAACTCAGCGCCCGCACCACATAGTCGGTCTCGACCTGTGCATTCCGGTTTCTCGCATCGTATTCCTGCTCGCGGAGCAAAAGCGCCGTGATGCGCTGGGCGAGGTAGGCATACTTTCTCACTTCCTCGGGGACGCCGGTGATGCCGATGACCGCGACTATGGTCCCGTGATGCGAAAAGGGCAGGTTCACGCCCTGCTGCGTGCCGTAGAAGCTGTCGTTCTCCATGACTTCGATCGGCTGTCCTTCCTGTGCGGCGCGGTGCCCGATTTCATGGTAGGTGCCGACCCGCTCGGGGTTCGTGCTCGCAAGTATGCTGCCGTCCGGCCGGATAAAGTTCACATCGTGCCCGCAGACATCTTTCACGCTGTCCACAATCTGCTGGGCTGTCTTTTTGCTGATTTCCGCCATTCCTTTGTTCTCCGTACCAATAATTGTGTCTTCAGTATAGCACTTCTTGTCTTTTCACACATGGATTCGACAGGACGATTTCGTTATTCTAATAACAGACAGACAGTCCCGGCTGTCGATCAGCATCCGAAAACAAAGCAAGGAGGAAATGAGATGAAAGTAGTGGTCGCCATTGATTCTCTCAAGGGATCTCTCAGTTCTCTTGAGGCGGGCGATGCAATCCGCGCCGGAATTCTAAGGGCGGACAGCAGCGCCGAAGTCCTGGTGCGCCCGCTCGCGGACGGCGGCGAGGGCACGGTGGAGGCGCTCACCATAGGTATGGGAGGCACCCTCCAAGAGGTGCGCGTCACAGGGCCGCTCGGCGCGCCGGTCACTGCGGTCTACGGCATTTTGCAGGACGGCAAAACCGCAATCCTCGAAATGGCTGCGGCTGCCGGCATCACCCTCGTCGATGAAAAGGAGCGCAACCCGCTGAATACGACGACCTACGGGGTCGGAGAGCTGATACGGGATGCGATTGCGAAGGGTTGCCGCCACTTTATTGTGGGCATCGGCGGTTCCGCGACGAATGACGGCGGCATCGGTATGTTGCAGGCGCTCGGCTACGGGCTCCTTGACAGCGAGGGCAAGCAAGTTCCCTTCGGCGCCAAGGGCTTGCAGGTTCTGGACCGCATCACGGATGAGAAGGTCATTCCGGAGCTTGCGGATTGCACCTTCCGCGTGGCCTGCGATGTGACCAATACGCTCTGCGGCGATCAGGGCTGCAGCGCGGTCTTCGGCCCGCAGAAGGGCGCCGATCCCGGCATGATCATGCAGATGGACAAGTGGCTCGCCTACTATGCGGCACTGGCGCGCGAAAAGTACGAGAAGGCGAATCCGCGGCAGGCGGGCACGGGCGCGGCGGGCGGCCTCGGCTTTGCCTTCTTAACCTTTACCGATGCGCAGCTCGAATCCGGCATCAAAATTGTGCTTGAGGAGACCCGCCTCGAGGACTATGTGAAGGAGGCCGACCTCGTGATTACCGGCGAGGGGCGGCTCGACGGACAGACTGTCATGGGCAAGGCGCCGATCGGCGTCGCGCATATCGCAAAGCAGTACGGAAAGCCCGTCATCGCCTTCGCGGGTGCGGTCACCCAGGATGCAACCGCCTGCAACGCACACGGCATCGATGCCTTTCCCGATACTGCGCCGCATCTCGACACTGCAGGAGGCCATGGAGCCCGAGAATGCGAGACAGAATATGACAGATACGGTCGAACAGGCACTGCGCCTGTTCCTGCTCAAATAAAAACGGAGGTTTCCCATGGACTTACAATTCACAACACTCGGCGCACTGATCGGACTGGTCGTCGCCATTCTTCTGATTATCAAAAAGGTACAGCCGGCTTACGGCCTGATTCTCGGCGCCTTAATCGGCGGATTGATCGGGGGCGGCGGCCTCGCGGGCACGGTTTCCACGATGGTGAGCGGCGCGGGCTCCATGATGTCCTCGGTGCTCCGCATTTTGACCAGCGGTATTCTGGCGGGCGCGCTCATTAAGACCGGCGCGGCACAGAAAATCGCAGAGACCATCGTCGACACGATAGGCGAAAAGCGCGCCATTGCGGCACTCGCGGTCGCGACCATGATTATCTGCGCGGTCGGCGTGTTCATTGACATCGCTGTCATCACGGTTGCGCCGATTGCCCTTGCAATCGGTGAGCGCGCCGGTCTCTCGAAGAGCGGCATTCTGCTCGCAATGATAGGCGGCGGCAAGGCCGGCAACATTGTCTCCCCGAACCCGAACACCATTGCCGTGACCGAGGCTTTTAAGCTTGACCTCACGGCTGTAATGATGAAGAACCTGATTCCGGCGCTCTGCGCGCTCATCGCGACCATTGTCCTCGCTTCCCTCCTCGCAAAGAAGGCGGGCGACGGCATTTCGCAGAACGATCTCGAGGCAGCTCCCGCGGAAAAGCTCCCGAACGCCCTGCAGGCGTTTGCGGGCCCGCTGACTGTGATTGTGCTCCTCGCCCTTCGCCCGCTCGCTAAGATTTCGGTGGACCCGCTGATTGCGCTTCCGCTCGGCGGTCTGGTTGCATTCTGGTAACCGGAAACATCCGCAATCTGATTCCGTACACGGACTTCGGTCTCTCGAAGGTCATCGGCGTCGCGATTCTTCTGATCGGAACCGGCACGATTGCGGGTATCATCAAGGCTTCCGCGCTCCAGAAGGATATGACCGCACTCCTCAGTGCCATGAACATGCCGGCCTTCATTCTGGCACCGCTCTCCGGTATCCTGATGGCAGCCGCAACCGCTTCTACCACCGCGGGTTCCACCGTTGCCTCTCAGACCTTCTCGGGCACTCTGCTTTCCGCCGGTGTCCCCGCGCTCTCGGCAGCGGCTATGATTCACGCAGGTGCGACTGTCCTTGACTCCCTGCCGCACGGCTCCTTCTTCCACGCGACCGGCGGCTCCGTCTACATGGACATCAAGAACCGCATGAAGCTGATTCCCTTTGAGGCATTGATCGGCCTCACTTCCACGATTGTCGCAGTCATTCTGTACCTCGTGACGGCGTAAAGATTCGGCAGAAGCAAAGACATAACGACACAAAAAACAGCGGGTGCAGCTGACAAAGAGTCAGTTGCACCCGCTTTTTTTGCTTCCTTGTTTTCTCAGTTCTCGTTCTGCGTATGGTCGGACAACCATTTCTCCGCTTGTTTACGCAGCCAGCTTCGCCGGTAAAGCGTACTCACCGTGACCGGCAAAATAGCAAACGGAAACATCATAATCACAGCAATCAATGCAAGCGTCGTATAGTGTACTCTGCCCTTTGCGCGTGCCATCTCGTTGACAAAATCCGCAGCGCGGTCAATGAGCGTTCCGCCGCCGAAGATACGAAGCAACGCATACTCCGCGATAAAGATTCCGAGACAGATCAGTATGATGGGAATCGTCACCCGTCCGCAGAGTTCAATCTTCTTCTCCATGGGGATTTTTTCTTCCCCCGGTATATTCCGAAACCAATTTTCCGCCCGTTCTTCCTTGTTCATCTCCCTCATCCCCTTCAAACGGTCAAGCGGCATTTCTGCCTGTATTCCCTTCATCCCGATTGCGTACGTTGCCACCGTGCTTATTCTCGCGGCGTTTACTTGTCTCCGATTGCAACGAGGTGCAGACTCTTTTTTGCGCATGCATTTCGCATGGCTTTCCGTTTCAGCTCTCCGTATCGTAGACCAGCTCGCCGCTATAGTAGACTTCCAGGGACATCTCGATCAGGCTGTCATCGTCCGGCAAATTCAGATATCCGCTGTAGGTGAGCGTGTGATAGCCGTATAGCTCATCAACCAGTTCAAAGCTGTATTCGGTATAGCGCTCCAAAAAGTGTTTGAGCGACATGCGCTTTCCTTCGAACGCTCCGCGCTCTTTCTCCGGGCGCAATAATAGCACCGCCACAAAATCCGGGTCTACATCCTCAATCGTGAGACTTCCCTCCTCAAAAAAAGAGGCACACGGAAGTCCCCGCATCCGCAATTTCCTGCACGATTCTGTCGTGCAGACTGAAAGGCGGCTTAATGGTGGGGCGGTATCTTGCAATCATGTCGCACCTCCTGAATACTTATCCTGCTGCCGCACAAAGCCGAGAAAGCGCGTTCCCTGAAAGCTCAACTGTCCGCGGTCACCCTCGACCGACATACCGTAGACTCTGCCGTCCACATTAAACTCCGTGCGCTCGCCGCTCTCTGTCTGAAAGGTGAGAAAATACGCGGTATTCGTACTACCGACCGTGTTGGTGCCGCTGTGTCCCCAGACCGCGGTTCGCTTTCCCACGAGCACGGCGGAAACCGTTTGTTTCGGCGACTGATTGTTCTTATGCCAGGTTCCTACGCCCTGCACCAATCTCGTGATGATCAAAACAAAGGTCACAATAAAAATCAGAGTAAAAACCGCACCGAATATCCCGCCAAACACATAGAAGTCGTCCATACTTTTCTCCTCTGCCGCTGTCAACGCCACTCTGTTGTCCTGTCCTGTTCACTGTGTCTCACGATCCCGCTTATCGCTTTGTGCCTGCCGCTTTCTTCCCTCCGTCTCTTCTTTCATGTCAGCTGATTCCGGCATTTGCGAAAGACAGGCTTCGCTCGGTTCCGACTTTCATCTTGCATCTACCTGCCTGTATGCATTGCTTTTTCAAATCTCTCGAAACTACAGGGAACAGCTACGGATAAAGGGGCGGAGATCCGCGCCGCTCTCCAGATAGCGGAGCAAAATCTCCGCGCAGGCGCGGCTGTCGCTATCCGCCTTGTGGTGATCCAGTTCGATTCCGTAGTATTCGCAGAGCACATTTAACTTGTGGCTCATGCCGGGTAACAGGCGCTTTCCCATCTGCACCGTGCAGAGATAGGGAACCTCGGGCTTCCACGCGATTCCGTAAGCATTCAGGCATTTCCTGAGTACGCCCATGTCAAATACGGCGTTGTGCGCGACCAGAAGCCCGCTCTCCATGAGCGGTGCAATCTCCTCCCATACCTCGGGGAAGGTCGGCGCGTGCCGCACGCTCTCCGCGCTGATGCCGGTGAGCTGCACATTGAAATAGTCGAAATGTGTTTCCGGGTTTACCAGACTATAGTAGGAATCCGCCACGGCGCCGTTTTCAATCACGGAAATACCGATGGCACTCATGCGGTCGCTGAAACGGTTCGGGGTCTCCACATCAAAAGCGATATAACGCGACATACTTTCCTCTTTCTATCGATGCTCGATGTTTTTTTATTATAGCTGATTCTGCGTGTTTGCGCGACTTGCCTCTTTCGCGCCACTTCTTCCCCTCCCCGACACGCCGGTTTCCTTTTCCGCTATTTTTGTTTTCTGTTCTTCGTTTCCACTTTTCGTTTTCTCGTTCTTCGCTTTCTTGGGGCTTACCGTGGCTTACCCTCTTCGTTTTTTCATCGTCTCCGCTTGCTTGACTTACTTTTCTTTTCTCGCTTTTTCTTCTCACTCTCTGCTTTCCGCTCTCCCCAAACTCTCATATCTGCCCCGACGAAAAGAGAGCCGTGCGTTTCGCACGGCTCCCGCCATCTTACCTTTGACGATGCACTTAAATCCGACCGGAACTCAGCCTCCGAGCACCGCTACGAGAAAGTTCGGCAGGACCACCAGACCGACGGTTGCAATGGGCTGGCAAGCTGCGTAGAAGGAAGCCACTCTGTCATCCTTGCTGACGCCGATCAGCGCATTCAGGGAGGGCGCCGCCGTCATGGCACCGGTCGTCGCGCCGAGTGCGCCAAAGAGCGGAATGCGGAACACAAAGCGCGCCACCGCATAGGCAAAGAGCAGGGACACGCAGCTGATCAGCGCACCGATTAGGAGCAGCATGACACCGTACTGCTCGAGGGTCGATACAAACTTGGGGCCCGCAGCCGCGCCGTTCTGCAGAAGGAACCAGGCAATGCCGAGATCGCGGAGCGGCACCAAGGTAGACTTCGGTGCCGTCAGCTTAATCTTGCCGATGTGTCCGATCGAAGATACCGCAATGCCCGCGATGATAGCGCCGCCGCCCGTTCCGAGCGAGAAGGTCGCACCGCCGCCGAGCGGAAGCTTAAAGCTGCCGAGGAGGGCACCGAGCATAATCGCAAAACAGACAACAAACACGCCCGGACCGTCAATCTCCGTGAGCGCTTTCTCCTTCCCTGCCTTCGCTGCCGGAAGCTTGGGGAGCTTATCATTTTCCGCCGCGATATCCACCTTTAAGAGCTTCGGAAGCAGCTGCACAAAGAGTAAAGACCGAGATGATGCCGAACACATAGGCAAGACCGTAGCCCACACCGGCTGCGGACTGATCGCCGAAGACTTCCTTGGTGGTCGCAAGGCTCGCGGTCGAGGTCATAGCGCCCTGCCATCACACCGAGCGCCAGATCAAGCGGCAGACCGAAGGCCTTCACCGCCAGGGTAACCGTGAGGCTCGCGCCCACCAAAACCGCTGCCGTCGTCGCGATGTAACCCCAGAAATTCGCCTTTAAATTCGAGAAAAAGGTAGGCCCGGCCGAAAGTCCCACGCAGGCCAGAAAGAGTCCCAGTCCCGCCGTGCCGATGACAGACGGCACCTCCATGCCGAGCGCGCCGAAAAATCAGCGCGACAATCAAAAACACCCGAAGTACCGAACTCAATGCCCGCAAAACTGATACGTCCCAGCGCATAGCCGAGCACCAACGTGAGGAAAATCATAAACACGGCATTGCCGCTCAAAGATTGTATGAAGTCCATGGACCCCTCCGAAAATTTAAATTAATATTAAGAACTATTATTAGTATATGCGAGCGTTTTCTCAGCGTCAACCGTTCCGCGCCAAGTTAGAGACCGCTTTTGGATTTTTGTGAATTGCCGCCAGTTTCGGATTTTAATCCCTAGTGTTTTTGTAGGCTTTTCTGTGCAAATGCGGGAGCATGCTTGCAGCAAAAAAGCGGCGGAGCACGCTTCGTTGCGCTTCCGCCGCTTTTGTCCGTATGCTGATTCCGCTTCTTTCTCCGCAAGCTCAACTCTGTTTGCTGAATTCCGGCGCAGGTACCAATCCTGTTTCCGTCAAACGCAGCACGCGCGTGCAGACCTCATCGATATATTTTCTGTCGTGGGAGATGCTGATAACCGCCCCCGGAAACGCGGCCAACAGGCTTCGAATCACAGGGCCCGAGAGCGGCGAAAAGTTGCGCGTCGGCTCATCGAGTATCAGAACATTCGCATCCGAGAGGCTCATTTTGAGGAGCAAGACCTTCGCCTTTTGTCCGCCGGAGAGTTCCCGCATGGGGTGATCCATCTCCTCCGCCGTGAATTTAAGCGCTCCCAGATAGGTGCGAATTTTGGTGCGCACCGCCTTATCGCCGCTGCTGTCCAAGAAGTCGACCGGAGTTCGTTCCAAGTCTAACAAATCCTCATAGTTCTGCGGCATATACTGCGCGCGGAGATCTGCTCGCGCGAGCAAATTCGCCGCAATTCTGCGAAGCAAGCTCGTCTTTCCCGCGCCGTTCTCGCCTATGATGCAGAGCTTTTCGGGACCGCGCAGTTTGAGACGAAGGTCCCTTGCCAACAGACGTTCACCGTCCGGTGTTTTCAGTTCCGCAAGGGCATAGTCGATTACCGTTTTCCCCTGCGGCATGACTGCCGCCTCGCCGCCGAGCCGAAAGAAAAATTGCCTCCTCCTGCTCCGGCATTTCGGTCATCTCCGCGTCTTCCTTTTTCAAAGCGCTTTCCCATGGCCTTCACCGCATGCATCTTGTCTTTTAAAGTTCTTTCCCTCACCCGGTGCCTGACGCGAAACACTGGATAAGCGCCCGCTCCACCGAGTTGTAGAGCCGCGCATATTTTTCATCCCGGAGTTTTTTCTCCTTGCGCTCATTCACCGCCTGTTGGGTTTTTCGCGCAAAGAGTTCCGCGCGCTGCTGCCGGTAGCGAGGGTAGCTGTCCCGCACCACCGCATAGCGGCTCTCGCTTTTCCGCTTCAGCTGTTCTAAGTGAATCACCACAGTCGCCGTCCGCTCAATCAAGGTTTCATCGTGGGAGGTGAAGAGAACCATGCCTTCCCAGTCATTGATCAGGTTTTCCAATAATTCGAGCGTGGCAAGATCCAAGTCATTCGAAGGCTCATCGAGCAGAAGCACCGTGGGCCGCTCCAAAAAGATACGGAGTAGCTGTGCCTTCACCTTCTCGCCGCCGGAGAGCGTGTCCATGCGCTGCTCTCCGTAAAAGAACTCCGGTGACAGGCGAAAGCGCGCGGCGAACTCCGAGAGCTCCTTCGGACTGCAGTCGAAAAATGCATCCGTCGCCGAAAAGAATTCGTAGACCGAGAGGCCTTTCCGTTCATCCGGCAGCTCCTGCGGCAGGTAAGCAAGTCGCTCCGCGCCCAGGATGCGTTCCCCCCTGCACTCCGCATAGGCCGCGACAAGGGCGGGGTCAAAAATCCACTTGAGCAGGGTAGACTTCCCGTTGCCCTCCTCGCCGATGATAACCGCCTTGTCGCCTGTATTCAGAACCAGGTTAAAGTTCTCCAGAATAACACGCAAGTCGCGACGATGTTCTATGGTAAGGTTCTTGATTTGGAGCATGGCTAACCTCCTCTCTGTCACTTCCTGTCCTTATCTTCCGGCACGCCGCAGAGCCTGTCAAGGCGAATCCGCGCAAAAAAAACGCTGTCTCGTTCTCACGAAACAGCGTTTCAAAATTCCTGTTTTTGCTCTCGTACAATGAACTCAGGATCCGAGCATCATCACGAGAAGCTTCGGCAGAATCACAAGTCCCACCGTCGCAACCGGCTGGCAGGCCGCATAGAAGGAAGCCACCTTGTCATTGCCCGTCACGGTAATCAGCGCATTTAAGGACGGCGCCGAAGTCATAGCGCCAGTCGTTGCGCCGAGGGCACCGAAGAGCGGCATTTTGCAGAGATATCTCGCCACCACATACGCGAAGAGAATAGCGACCACGCTCATGACCGCACCGACCAGGAACAGCATAACGCCGTACTGCTGCAGCGTCGACACAAACTTCGGGCCCGCACCCGCGCCGTTCTGCAAAAGGAACCACGCAATGCCGAGATCGCGGAGCGGCATCAGCGTCGACTTCGGTGCAGTCAGTTTAATCTTGCCGCAGTGACCGATTGCCGAGACAAAAATACCTGCGATGATAGCGCCGCCGCCCGTGCCGAGCGAGAAGGTCGTACCGCCGCCGAGCGGAACCTTGATGGCACCGATCAGCGCGCCGAGGGCAATCGCAACGCAGACTACGAACACGCCCGGGCCATCGACCGTGAGCAACGACTTGTCGCCCTCGCTCTTCGAGACCGGTGCATCCGGCAGCTTGGCATTTTCCGCATCGACATCCGCCTTCAGGAACTTCGGCACCAGCTGGACGAACATCACGACCGAAATAATGCCGAACACATAGGCGAGACCGTAGCCAACACCGGCCGCGGACTTATCGCCGAAGAGCTCCTTGGTCGTCGCAAGGCTCGCGGTGCAGGTCATTGCGCCTGCCATGACGCCGAGTGCAAGGTCAACCGGCAGCTTGAAAATCTTGACCGCCATGATGACCGTACCGCCCGCGGCAACCAGAATCGCAACGGTCGTCGCGATAAAGCCCCAGAAATTTGCCTTCAGATTTCGTGACAAACGACGGTCCCGCCGAGAGACCGACACACGCGAGGAACAGTGCCAGACCGGCCGTTCCTATAATGGCCGGCACTTCCATGCCCAGTGCGCCAAAAATCAGTGCCATCACCAGAACGCCGGATGTGCCGAACTTCACGCCTGCAAAATTAATCCTGCCGAATGCATAACCGCATACCAGCGTCAGAAAAATCATGAACACCGTATTGGTGCCCAAACCCTGAATGAAACCCATGACCCCTCCATTTCTTTGTAATGCCCTTCTGAAACTACGGTCATGGTAACATGATATTTCCTGTAGCGTCAATGAATCACCGCAAAATTGTTTGCAAATTTTTGCCATTATCTTATTTTTAGCGGTAAATGTTGGCATTTGCACTGTATTGTCAAATTTTATAACGAGGATGCAGCTACCGCCCCAGCTATCGGCAAAGTGCACAATCAGTCGAGCGCTCAGATTCATATTTTATGCATATTTTATCTCTTAAAAAAACCTTTTTTTGCAACAGGACTGCGGCACGGGCCAAAAAGTGCATTTCCTCCGAGAATCACAACAATCCAGAACAGTGTGGAGGCAAGACTCTGCTCCCGCACCTTCAGAAAAACTGTAGGGTCCCGAGACCAGTCCCATGCCGTTTAAGATAATCATCGGAATCGCATAGAGCAGCGTGGTGAAAAGCGCATAGCCCGACCCAGCGCTGCGGCGCGCGCTCCTCTCCCGTCAGAAACAACACAAGCGAAAGAAACGGGCAGAGCAGGTGGCTGAAGAGTCGTGTGCCGCCGAGGAATTCATGCGCATAGCTGTTCTGCGGTCCGAGAACCAGGAGCACCACGGTAAAGGTCACGAGCAGGCAACTCGTCGCAATAAAACGGAGCAAGCGCACCATCGTATCCGGCTTGCCGCGCTGCAAAAGGAAGAGCGCTGAGGCGACGCCGCAGAGCAAATTCGAGTCTGTCGTATAAAAGCGGAGTGTGGCTAACCCCTCGTCCGCGAAGGCGTGCACAACCACCAATAGTTCAAAGAGCAGCAAAAGAACATGTCCGCATAAGTTTATCTTTTCTCTCTGATTCATGAAACTACCCCCTTCCCAGTAAGCCTACTCCGAGAATCATCATCTGCCTATGGTTGTCTGTCAGTTCGCAGTCAGTTCAATCTGATTTCCCTCAAAATCCAAAATGCAGGACTCGTAATACCCGTCCCCCGTGGTGCGCGGCCCGCTGATCACTTCATAGCCCGCCGCTCTCAACTGCTCTGTCAGGTCATCCACCTTTTCTTTGCTTCCGAGCGAAAAGGCTAGGTGTGCATAGCCCGCGCGGTCCAGTGCCTTCTCCTGTAATACCAAGTCCGGCTTTGTCATGAGCTCTAAACGCGCGCCGTCCGCAAAGGATATAAAGTAGGAGCGAAAGCCGGTCTTCTCATTGTGATACAGCGCATTCGAGCTTCCGCCAAAATAGCGGACAAAGAACGCCCGCGCACGCTCTAGGTCGGAGACATAGAGCGCCACATGTTCGATTCTCATGCGTCACTTTTTCCCGAAAAGTCTTGCAAAGAAACCGGGCTTTTTCTCTGTAGCTTTCTCGGGCTCTCGCGCCGCTTCCTCTGCCTCCTGTGTTTCTTCCGCCGGGGTATCGTAATGGCGCTTTTCGTACTTCACTTTTTCTATGATTTCTTCCGTCTCCATTCCGCTCGCGGCTTTTACCTGCTCGATTGCGACTTTTTGATAGATGAAGGCGCCCTGCGGGTCACAGAGACGAATGTCCGAGTAACAAGTCGACTGGTTGAGATCAAAGGGATTTACCTCCATGACCTCGGCCGCTTCCATGAGGCCGCTCTCCGACTCACTTGCCTGACGGAGCGAAGTCAGAAATACCGCTAGGTTATCCCCGAAAAAGGTCTCGAGGCAGTTCCGCACGCCTGCATCGCCCTCGTAATCCCGAAGCAAGGACTTCACCTGTTCCGGAGCCATGTAGATGCCGGCCGCGTAATTTTCACTTAAAATGTCATGGTCGGGTTCCGGAATCCAATCCGGCACAAAGCTCTTCCACGGACTGCAGTAGCGCTTCATCTCCGGATGTTCCTCAATGAGGAACGAGTAAGCCGAGCCGCGGACATACTGATATTCGGTGAAGAAACCGCTGACCACCGCCATTCCGTAGAGTATGCCCTTCTCACTGGCCCTCCGGATATCCCAGGCAGCGACGGTCTTCATAATGTCTAAGTACTTCTCCCCGTAAAAAGACTCGTGTTCCGCCTGATACGCCTCCGCAAAGCGCTCCGCCACGCTGCTGTCTCCTTCCTTTAACGCCTTCATCGGCGCAAAAAAGCAGCGCTCCATCTCATCCCTGCGAATCGCATGGTAGGTGATGTCAAACCCCATGGTGAAATCTCCCTTCTGTTTCCTGAAATTGTCTAGCAGTCCCGCCGCCGGTAGATACGGATCGTCAGTACGTACGAAAAAACAAATGCACACACCGCAGCTGACAATATCATAAATCCGACCGCAATCGTTCCCCGCGCTGTCATCGGGGTCGGGATGCGTACATTGATGAAACTGCTGATCGCAACCATGATGCCAAAGCCCAAAAGCAGGCTGATAACCAACAGGGCTTCGCCTCTTTCCTCTCCTCCCGGTGAGCAATACAGCGGAAAAAAGATTGCCCCCATAAACAAACTGACGCCGATCCCGCCCACATACAGATTAAAAACATCCGTGTGCTTGTCAAATAGAAAGCCTCGAAACACCAGCGATAAACCAATCCCGCTTCCGGCAAGCAACATTCCGAACGCGAGCCAGATCAGCAGGCTCAGAAAGTAGCTTCTCACAATCTCGGTTCTCCTTACCGGCATTGACAGCTTATACTTATCCCATTTAAAGCCCCTTTCCTTCAGGCTGCCCACAAGCGAGATGAGAGAAAAACCGACCATGCAAATCAGGGTAAACGAAATGATCAGACTTTGATTTCATAACAATACCCAACACACAGAGCAAAACCATGAGCCCTGTAATAGCCTTCGCATTGTCCAAGGTTGCAAAGCAATTGTTTTTCAACAGTCCCTTCATATCCTTTCTCCCTTGATCAGCAGCAGCATGATCTCCTCAATGGATACATGGTCAATCACAGCATCCTTGTACTTTCTTTGTGCGGCTTTACCGTCGGAAAGCAGTACATCGACCTGATAATCCCGTTTCAGATAAGCCATCATATCCTCTTGGTTCAAGGCCTGAAATTGATTTTCACTGCAGCGCATCACAGCATAATTATAACGCAGATCATCTTTCAGCGCGGAGAAAATCAGCCTCCCGTTGTGGATAAAGGTAATGTAATCGGCTATCTTTTCCAAATCACTTGTGATGTGAGATGACAGCAAAATAGAGTGCCGCTCATCCTGCACAAAATCCAGAAACACATCCAACATCTCATCCCGCATGATGGGATCCAGTCCGCTTGTCGCCTCGTCTAAAACAAGCAGCTGCGGATGATGCGATAAGGCAGCCGCAATCGCCAGTTTCATCGTCATTCCTCTGGAATACTGTTTGATTTTCTGAGTCGGAGCCAATTTGAACTTCTCGAGGTAATGGCGAAACAGCGTCTCATCCCAATGCCTGTAAATGCCCGCCATAATTTCCGACACTTGATTTGCACTCAGATAACTCGGAAAATTATCCCCATCATAGACGACACCTATCCGTTCTCTGATATCCGTATCGGAATCCCGCATCTCTTTTCCAAATAATTTGATGCTGCCGTCGTATTGCGCAATCGTATTTAAAATACAGCCGATTGTGCTTGTCTTTCCGGCCCCATTTTCTCCGACAAAGCCCAACACAGCGCCATACGGCAGCGAAAAGCTGATGTCCTCCAGCCTAAAACTCGATCCCGGAAATGACTTGGAGACCTGCCGCAACTCTAATATATTTTCCATATTATTCGTCCTCCAGATAGAACAGCGCCAATAGCTCCTTCAATTTCAAGCGAAATTCGGTTCGTTCGGCCGATTTCCGCGGCGATTTGCAAATGTTCTTCGGCGATGCGCTGCTGTTCTTCCTGATAGAATTCTTTGTTTTGTGCGGAAACAAAACTGCCTCTGCCAACCGTGGTTTCTATAAAGCCATCTCTTTGCAGCTCCTCATACGCTCTCTGGACAGTAATGACACTGACATGGATTGATTTTGCCAGCGCACGCATGGAGGGAATCGCATCCCCCGCCTTCAGCTCCCCGCTTATGATCATGGCTTTTACCTGTGTTGTGATCTGCTCATAGATTGGTTTTCCGGTATTGTTGCTGATCACAATGTCCAAACCGCATCACCCCCCTTTGTCAAAGTGTACTTATTGTATATGTACATTATATCAACCTGCCGAGTATTTTCAACAGAATTTTTCTCTTCTTATTTGCGTTTTGGACCGTTTCCTAAGCGCAGCGGAAGATGCAGGCATAAAGATAGCGCAATCCGACTCTGTGAAGAAGTCGGATTGCGCTATCTCTTTCAAAACCAAGCGGCTCCGAAGCCGAAGCCTCGTCAAAGGCACACTGCAAGAACCTATCTTATTCGATATTTCGCACCACGCCCGAGAACAGCAGGGAGCCATCCTCCGCGGTCACGAGGAAGAGGAAGGGGCGGTCGAAGGTAACGTCCAGAGGCTCGTCCATCTGCATCGCCCCTTCCGCCATGGCCAGCATGGTATAGGCCGCTCCGGTCACGCCCTGCTCATCCACCTCTACCATGGCCGCGTGTGTTGCGCGATTCAGGAAGAAATTGTTGCTTGCATCCGTGAGCGGTTTAAAGTCCGCCTTGCCGGCATCCATCGCATCTGTAATTCCCATGGCAGCAAGCGTTTTCATGAGATCTGTCTCCTTAGAAACCTTGAATTTCGGCAAAGTCAGATTCACACGGTACGAAGTCCATTGCGCTGTGTCCGTCGGCGGCAAAGCGTCAAAGACTGCCGCATCTTCCGTGAGTTCATTGACCGCAACGCCCTCCTTCGGCAGATAAAAATACATGTCGCCGCTGTCCTTAAGAGGCAGGCGGACAGCGGTAAATTTCTCCGCTTCCATGACGCCCATTGTGTCGGTTTGATGCATCATATCAACCGTCGCATCGCCCTTGGTCCCGTGGAAGGTCTCCTTTGTGTTGCCCGCGGCATAAAATTCGTCAACCCACGCTGCCTTATAGTAGATGGTCGATACCAGAGCCAAAACCGTATCCGGCTCGAGCTTTAAGTTCTTGGTGTACTCCGTCAAAAGTCCGCCGGTGTTTTGATCTGTCCACTTGCGGAGAGCCTCATCCATTTCCGTCGAACCAGGCTTTCCGCGAAACGAAGACGCATAGTAGATTTTCGCGAGCCTCTCCAGAGTTTCCTCGCTGTAGCTCACGGAATTGTTGAGCCAGAGCGAATCCGCGAGTAAGCTCTTGATGAGCGGCGTGTCAACATAGTTGCTCTCCCAAAGCGCCGTAATGCGACTCCGCAGAACTTCAATGTCCGACGCCTCAAGCGCATTCAGAATCTGCTGTCTGGTCTCTCCGTCGGAGACCTCTGCGAGCATTCCGATGGCAATATAAATATTGAGCGGGGAGCAGACGGTGTTATCATCCGACTCATTCAAAAGCTTCGGCAGCAAGCTCTGATAATAGCCGCGGAGTTCTGTCTGATACGGTTCAGACAGAGCAATCTTCTTTTGATAGAACTTGAGCCAGTCCTGATACTCCTGGCTTTCCGCAAACGTCTGCGCATTCTTCTCCTCCGCCGCCGGAACAGGGTAATTCGCCTCCACCGCCTTCAACGCAGCCGTCGGCGCACAGGCCGAAAGCGCGGACGCGGAAAGGGTCAGCGCCGTCAGCATTGCAAGACTTTTTTTTCGGAAATGTTTCATGGCTTACCTCCTTATTCTGCCGGTGGTTTCGCTTCGGTGCAATCCGTTCTTTCGCTCGTTTGGTAAGCATCTCTTCCTTGAAGCACTCCGCCGTTTCTGCCAGCGCTTCGTCTAAGTACACGGTACCCGCGTAAAATTCCCGCAGTATCCTCCGAAGAAACGCTTCATAGGCCGGAAGTTCGGGCAGCATTCGCTGTAAGCCCTCTTCCTTTGGAAAGAAGCTCCCCGCTCCGCAAAAAACAATGATAGCGGCAGAGGTTCATGACGGAATCCACCATATCCACGGGCGCATCGTGCTCATCGTAGGCGATGCTCTCCGTAAAAGTCTCGCGGGAGATGACGGGAAAGAGCGCCGTAATCTCCGGCCCTTCGAGCACTATTCCCCTCTGCCTTAGGTTAAAGATATGGCTTGTGATATCCTCATCCCTTCGCGATTCTTCATCCCAATTCTCCCAACCCGCCTCGCGGACATATTCATCCCAAAAAGGCGAATAATGGCATTCCGTGACATAGGGATGCTCTCCCTCGATAAGCTCCTGCTCCGTGAGCACGGAAACTTCAATTCCCTTCGCAGGACCCTCCCCGCTGAGCGCTCGAATCTCCTCAACAAAGCGAAGGCGCTCGGCCGCGCTGAGCCGCTCCGAAACCACCGCGAGCGCATCCACATCGGAGCGTTCCCAGCGGAAGGCATTCTGCGCCACCGAACCGTGGATATAGATGCCGATGAGCTTAGCGCCCAGAATGCATCTGAGTTTATTTTGAAAGCTCCTCAAAAACCGGGTGAGTTGTTCGTCCTGTTCCGGAGTATAACTGCTCATGTTTGTCCCTCTTTCGGTAGCCACAGTGTAATCGCTTGCCCGTTTTGGTAATGCGCTCTTTGCTGCTTTGTCTGAAACCCGCTTTTTTGAAATTCCTTTATCAGGGTATGCATATAAAATCCGTGCGTTATAAGGACGCAGTCCTCTCCCGCGGCGCATACTCTTCCGACCAGTTTTCTCGCGCGGCGCTCTGTGAGGCGCCTGGGCTCTGCTTGCCTCGGATGATTCAGAAACCACTGGATTCTCCCCGTCAGATTCCAAAACCAGAGCGGCAGCCGTAATTTCGTATCAAAACCGGATCTTAGCGGAACCTCGTCCAAGAGTTCCGTCTGTTTTAATCTCGTTTTCGTCTGTTTTAGTCTCGTTTTATCAAAGAGGCAAAGCGCAGTGCTTTTGCTTCGCTCTAAGCGACTGATGTAAACAGCGCCCACTGCCTCTTGAATGGCCGACGGCTCTGCGGCTTTCAATCGGAGCCCTGTCGTACTCTCGACACGCCCGGTCAAACTCTGCAGAACTATAGAAGCTGCGCCAGTCATATTTTACTTTGCAATGTCTGATGAGAACTACCTTGATAGCTTCCTCCTCCTTGTCTTCCGTCGCACATCCCTCGGAAGCGAACAGCGTAATGCGCTACTGCGTCGCGAAATCAACTCCCAAAGCGCTTACGCTTCCGTACAAAGTTCTGTTTTCTTTGAAACAGTTACAAGTAAATTGTCTCTCTTTTGGCTTCGAAAGCAAAGTAAGTTTCCGTTACGATTTGCTTAAACTTTGATTGCCATATACGATGAGTCGCTCAAAGTTCTCTCGCCAAGCGGCTTTGCAGCCTTCCTTATTTCTCCAGATTGCTTCCGGCCCGCTTGTTCTTCCGAGGTCAATTCCGTACATCCCGCGGACAGCTTTCAGCTCCTGCGGATTTTTTGCCTTTCCCGTCTGGTAGCAAACATTTTTTGTGTCTGAATAGAGGATCACCGCACAGAAATTTTCCATCGCTCTCACCTTTAGAACTGTGGAAAGCTGATTGCGAAACTTATCCTCATCCAAATGCTCATAAGAACTGACCAAAATGTATCTCTTGTTTGGAATCGACTTCAACGCATCGGAATACAGCAAAGGCAAAACTTTTTCGGCCTTTAAAATATCATCCCCTTCTAAGACGGCAATGACAAGATTGCAATCCTCATGGGCTCGGACATACAAACCTTGAGAAATCCGCTTTGCCGATTGCAGCAGCCGGTGTACATTTGCCGCCGGAGCTTTGAACGCTTGGTACTTGTTCTCGGTCGCAAGTTGAACTTCTTCCGCAGTCATATGGGCATCGTCTTTCCCGAGATCAAACAAAAAGAGCCCTGCGGGAATCTCTGCATCAACCGCCTGCCGATCTAAACATACCGGCTCCATCACTCCGCCGAGGCGATTAAAGCCATAAACATAATTTTTTTTTCTTTTTCCACCCATCGTGACCAGATTGAAGCAGTGATTCTCAATCGCTCTGACCTTGTTATAGCGATACCATTTCGAATAAACAACATCGCCCCCGGTGGAATTCAAAAATCAAATCCACGCCCTGAAGACCGTAAATTCTGCCGAACAGGGAATGATTGCAGTCATAACAAATCGACATGCCGATTTTATAGCCCTTGAGCGCAATGGGACGGAACAAACTTTCAATGACTTCCGGATAATTCTCCGTCTCAAATGCAGAGCATCCCGTCTTAGTGTGCTTCATGTAAAGGGCATGCTGGGTTTCATTCTTCTTTGCCCCTGCATTGACATAGATGCTGTATATATGCCCTTGATATCTTCAGCATTGACAATCAGTGCACAACCGAGCTCTCTGCTGAGGCGTTCTGCCTTCTCGACAAAGGAATGATAATCTCTCTCCGACAGGATATTGGGGAAGCACACATCCGCTAAAAAACGGCACATAGCAGAACTCGGGAAATACCAGAATATCAATCTTGTTGTCCTTCACGACACGCATCGCCTTCTCGAACGGCTTCCGTTCCTTCTCCCCCTCCGTTTGGAGATACATGCAGACTCTTAGTTTGACTTTCTTGTCGGAAAGATTGCTTTTCTTCTTTTGCTTCATCCGGACTTTCTTCCAATCTCTTTTTCGATGTGTAAGGTCTCAAATCCGAGCCTCTCGAAAAAAACGCACCGTTTCCATACCGCCCGAATACTCATCCTTGCCAATCTCAATTCCGAAAGCCTCTCGATAGGCCATTCCGCGTATGTGTTTTGCCGGGTATTTCTTTCCTTCGTAGATAAGATAGGTAGAACGCGCCGCCGGATACTCGGGCCTTTCTTCCACAAAGCGCTTTATGGCACAGATAACGTGTTCCCTCGTGACAAGCTTCCAGTCCTTGGTTTGTTTCATACGTCGATACCTCTTCCTTGCATTTACTGCTTCATCACGCGAAAACTAATCATATCATCCAAACGAATCTCTTCGATGTCACAACGCTGATTGCCCCGCAGGAAGGAAACCAGGCCGTAGCGCTCCATGCCTTGCTTGAGAAACGTCATGAGCTTTGCACTTCTGCGCTGATATCCGTATGCCCGCAAAAGCGTCTTGAGCTTCACTCGGACATAGTCTTGTTTCCCATGGTACAAAATCACAATCCGCATGCGCTTCAGATAAAACTCCAGCTCATAAAACTCCATCCCAAACAGAGATTGGTTTGTTCCGAGAAGAGACTGCTCGTTTTTGTCGTTTATCCCTTGCAGTTCTTTCGTGATAAGCGGAAACTCCGACGCAAGCGCAGCCCTGTCGTGAAGATAAGCGCCGCAAAAATGGACGTCCAGCATCCAGTTCTTTAGATTGTCCCGATATATCTCCGGGAGTAAGTTCTTCTCAAAGGTCCATACAAGCCGCTCCAGCGCATAGGTGTCTTTTATTGCCAACCCTATACTTTCCTCAATGCAAGCCATCTCAAGCGGGGTAAGGCAGACCTCCATCAGTGATCTCCCTTTGCCCCGTTACAAGTCCTGCACAGAACCTGAAGATTTTCCGGAACGCTTTTTCCACCCTGATTCATGGGGACGATGTGGTCTACCTGTAAGTAAATGCGGTTTCGAAACTGCTTTCCGCAACAAACACAGACATAGTTTCCGCCCTTCACTTTGGCTTTCGCAAAGGCCTGTTCACGCAGGGCCTTTTCGTATTCCGCACCTCCCGGGTATTTGCGCATCTCACTGAGCGGCATATCCTCAAAGCGGCGCTTCCCGTAACTGACATTTTTCGTCTCGAAGGTCTCCGGTTCCACGATTCTCTGAAGTTCTATATCAACTTGACGTCTAAAATAACTCTTCATCCCGAAGAACAGGCGCAGCAGATTTTCATCCCCTTGTTCCCAGAGTTCATTCAAATACTTTGTCTGCTCGAGATAATTCATACCCGACTCAATGATATGTTGCGCAATCTGCGCCACATCGAGCTTGCTGTGTTCAATCTCATCAAAGGTATAGAAGGCCGGTACTTCACTGTACTGCGCATAATACATCAGAATGTGACGGATATCTTCCGGGTCGTACGCGGGAATCATATCACCGGTAAAGAAGCTTGCCCTGCACTGCTCTTCCATTTCATCGATAAGCTCGGCAGGCGGATACTCGTCATCGTTTCCGTAGGATTCGAGCAAGTCCGGCAAAGCCTTCATCAGCCCCTGATACGCATTCTTGGTGCTGTCATAGACCATCACCTGCCAGCTCAAGTCCATACCTTCCTGTTCCTGATACGACATCATATACATGCCGATCGGAATCCGTTTGTTAAAAGGCACCCTCTCTATGGCTGTTGTATCGACGGAATCATCCATGATAGCAGCGAACTCCTGGATTTTCTTAATCGATATCATGCGGATGGCTCTTGCCTCGCGCTCTGCCTGTTTGTCGGTATCCTCACCGCCCGCAAGTAAACTCTCCGGATTAACCCAGGCGATGTGCTCATTCCAGTTGTCAACAAAGGATACAATGTGTGCTGTCGCAGTACCTCCGGCAGCCTCTCCTCGCAGCGCCCGACCTATCATCTGTGTCATCAAAATGGTCGATACCGTGGGGCGTGTCAAGAAAACAGTCTTGGTCTGCGGAAGATCCACGCCCTCCGTCAGTATCATCACGTTGACCAGAACCTTTAACTTCCCTTCTTGATATGCCCGAATCTTCCGCTCATTGTCCTCTTGATTGATGTTGGCCCCGGTCAACTCGTCCCGAATTGCGGACACCACAAAATCAGCCGGTATTCCGGCCTTGTTAAAGAGTTTTGACAATGTAATTGCCTGTACCACATTCACCGCAAAAACGAGGGTCTGCCCGTATTCGTCTTGATTTTTCTGATACGTATTTACAATCAGTTTGTTTCTCGCCGCGCTCTCCGCAATGGCTTTGCTCAACTCCTCAGGGAGTGTATCGAAATGCTGAATCTTCTCCAAATCATCAAGGCCTAGGTTTTGTCCGTAGGACTCATCGGTCAGACAGGTTGTAAAAATCGGTTTTGCGAGAATACGGCGCTTGATTAACTCCTTTAAGTCAATTTTATAGGCAATCCCCCTGTGCTCCGGCATTCCGTTCAGATAGAGATTTCCCAACTGTCCCGCGCCCTCCTCACCCGTGCGGAACGGCGTTGCGGTCAAGCCGATTAATTTGAGATGTTTAACCTTTTTTTGAAGGTACTCAATCACCTTGCGATAGGTCTTTGCCGTGCTGTGATGCGCCTCGTCAATTACGAGGTACAATTCATCCTCCCTTTCAGCCACGAATTCAAGGCCGGAAGATTGCGCCCTATGCTGTCTTTACTTGCGATCAGAATATTGTCTTTCGCTTTGATATTAACCGCGCGATCGTGAGTCACCGCACCGGATACAATGCGATAGGTAAAGGAGCTCGTATGCGGGAATTGTTGTCGCATACGCATATTTTTTTGAAACGACTCCGCGGCCTGCTCAAGCAAGGTGTGGCGATGTGCCAGCCATAAAAATCTTCTTGTTTCGGTCAATCGCGTGCTTTAAGAGCCAAGTCGAAGCCGTATAGGTTTTACCGCCTCCGGTCGGGAGCACAACCAAAGTACTGTACTTCTCTTCCGTATCCATGATACTCAGATTCTCCATGGCCTGCTTCTGATGCTCATAAAGCTGCCTCGGATTCGTACCCTTGATTGGCTCTACTGTTCCGTATGCCTTGTTTTTCCGCATAGGCTTTCATCTGTCATTCCCCTTTTGTTTTTCATCCGCATCGACAAACAAATCGTTCGGTGTTTTTTTACAAAAACCACTGCCCAATACCTGTATTTTTAGCACAGGTATGACAGCCGCTCCAGCAAAGGGCAAGGGAGCAAGAAACACGAAAAAAAGTCGCAGACCTCGTAATTCAGGTCTGCGACTAAACACTCATGCACTAACAACGACTTTCCTTCTCAGCCCTCTCTACGATTCTTCAATCTCTGTCGAACATCGGAAGCTCCGTACAGAACATTCGTTACCGTGACAACATCCGGTTCGATGACATAGCAGACCAAAAAGTTATCTACCACCATCCTGCGAATACCCATAGAGTATTCCGGTTCGGTGTGAAAACACCCAAATCGTTCGGGAAATCGGTCGAGCGTGAGAATGGCTTCCGCAATCCTATCGTACTGCCTCATTGCGTTCTCCGGCGCTCTGAGCTGAACAGCGATATACGTATACAGCTTCTCCATGTCTTCGACTACTTGATTTGTAATCCGGACCGTATAGTGCTTCATTTTCTGTGACTATCCCGAAACTTTGAAAATGTACTTGCGGCATCCTGCACCTTTCCGCTCCGGTAATCCTCATAACCTCTCCGTAGTTTTTCGCGAATTTCTTCTTCGCTCATCCCACGTGCATCTATGCCGGCAGGCACAGCGGGTAAACTCACTGCGAAAGGAAGCCCACCCGTAAGCACTATCTGATTTAAAAACAGATCCACTGCCGTTGACATCGGAAGACCTAATTGTCCGAGGATTGCCTCAGCATCCGCTTTCAATGTCGGATTGACCCTCAAGTTTAATGTCGCTGTTTTTTCCATGACAATCACCTCCTTGTAAGATTGTAACGCCGTTTGCGTTACAATTCAACGCAGATTTCTCTCTTCGTCACTTCTTTCTTGACATAGAAGGCCCCCTCCCGTTCCCGGGAGGGGCTCCATCTCATCTCATCTCATCCTCAATCATTCTCTGCACTTGCCTCCAGTATCGAGCCGGAGTGTGCATCGATCTCGTAGTCATACTCGGTGTTTCCCACATAGAACTCGATCTCATACACGCCTCTGCCGTCATCGTCGTCGAGCTTCGCCTTGGAGAAGGATACCGAGGATGCCGAGACACCCGCGTGTCCCAGAGCAATCGACTTCGCACGGTCCACACCGATAAAGCCTCTCGATGCCTCGGTTGCCGCTGCGGTCGCATGAGGAGCTGATCTCCGCCCTGCAAAAACACGACCTTGCGGCTGCCTGTGCTGTCGTGCGTAAGAACTGGGGCAACACTCTGATCTGTTGACCGTAAAAAAGAGCGGAATGCCTTAAGAAAACAAGGCGCTTCGTTCTTTTTTCTTTATTCTCTTGCGCGCAACGCCTCACAGTCAAGCTCCAACACACCTGCACAAAACGAAATTTTCTCAAACCTGAACTCCGGAAACATCTGCTTCAGTTCGTCCACAACAAAGTAGATCTCTTCTTCATCCCAGGCATCGCCCACCTCCCTTCGACACTGCTCCAGCTTCTCCCGGTCCTCAAACATCACATCGCCGATTAAAAGCTGCCCGCCCGGGTTCAGCAGCTTGCGGAGGGCTTGCAAAAGCAGAAGCTTCTGCTCATCACCTAGATGATGCAGCGAGTAGGTCGCTATGATAAAGTCATAGCGTTCTCTGAGGAGCGGTTCTGCCAGCCCCTCTGCAAAGTCCCCCTGATAGAGCCTCGCCTCCGGCATCTTTTGCGCGGCAAGTTCGATCATACGCTCCGAAAAGTCCTGCCCATAAACGGTACAGCCCTTTTCATACAGCCTGGCCGTCAACCTTCCGCTTCCAAAGCCAAGGTCCAGGACAACAGCTTTCGGCTTTCGCATAATACTTTGATAGATGTTTCCGAGCACTGCTCTGTATCCGGCAAAGGGATAGGTGTTCTTTTCCTCGGAAATCCCCACAAGCTTATCATAGTCCTCTGCCCAGAGATCAAAGCCCTTTTGATCCAACATAATTGCCCCTCACTTCGCATACCTTCTACAGACAAATCTCTCTATATTCGATCTGAATATCGGCCTGACGCTTACATTCAATCGGGTCGATTTTTCCATGTCATCTCTTGGTATATTGTAACGCCGTTCGCGCTGCCAATCAACGAACAAGAGCCCCGTTCGGAATCATTTTCCGAAACGGGGCCTCTGTAAGGATCAATCGCGGTCTATATCATATTCGATGATGCCTCCGGAGTGTGCATCGATCTCGTAGTCATACTCGGTGTTGCCCACATAGAACTCGATCTCGTACAAGCCTCGGCCGTCATCGTCTTCATAGCAGCAGTCCACACTGTACCCGTCCGATGTGAGCTTTTTCGCAATGATTTCGTTCAGGCTGCGTTCATCTTCCGCAATCAGGATTCTCACGGCTTCTGCCTCCTTTGTCTTAATCTCATCGATTATACTTGGGAAACATTAGTATCGCATTAACGCAGACAAATGAGAAGGTGCATTCGTTTGCACAGCAAAAAAGCAAGCCCCGGAACAGGCTTGCTTTTTGCGATGATTCTCGTGAATCAATTTCCTTCACGGATTCCCTTTTCTCCGAGCCGCTTTGTGCTCTATTGTCATGTCTCTTTCGATCCGAAGTGACAGGCAGCTTGTGAATCCTGTTTGCTTGCTATCTCAGCCTTCCTTCTCTCGGACATAGAGCGGCGGCTCTGTCCGCACGCCGTCCGCGAAGCCCGCCCGCCTTAGCGTCACAAAATCCATATAGCAGACGCGATGCAAAAGATGACGGCAGGCATTATAAATCTCCTGAAAATACGCGCGACAATTCTCCTCCGGCATGTCCAAGATGATCAGGTAGGACTGGGTTCCGTCCTCGTCGCTCTTTAGAAGCAAGTCCAGCATGGCAATTTCCCGCCGCGATTTTGCATAGGCAAGCAGCGCGCTCTTAAGAGCCGTCACTTCTTCGTTTTCCGCCGGGTAGCCGAGCATCATCTTGCTATCTCTATCCACGGTCTTACTCTGCATCTTGGCCTCCCCGAACTCACTCTGATAACCCGGGGAATTTTGAATACTGCGGATGATGTCGGGCGAGACGTAGAATAATTGCGGTCCGTAGGGATTGATCACAAAGCCCTCGTTTTCCCGCAGCATCCCGACGAGCTGCGGGAAATGAAGAACCATGGTCTCCCGCTTCCAGCCGTTTGCGCCCTGCGCTTCCATTAGTCGTATGGCATCCCAGTCCGTATAGACCGGCAGGGCTTCCTCCCCTTGGTCGAGGGTGACGCGGGCAATGCCGAACTGCATGCCCTTTTTTAAGGTCACCGTGCCGCTCCCCTCGGGCAGGCTTCCGTCCGTTCGCACCGCGAGAAGATAGTGGCTCCGCACCAGTTCACGGAAAAAGAGGTTTAGAAACTCCCCTTCCTGCTGGAAGCGAAATACGACCCGCGTGAGCCCCAGAAGATAGGGATTTTCAATCGGCCGGTTCACATCGACCTCAATCTGATACGGTATATTCGTAATCAGAGCGTAGGTCCAATCAAGGGACAAGCCCTCTTTTCCCGAAAAGAAGAGCTTCGTGTTCGCGCCGCTTCCCTCTATCTCCTCTAAGACCGGGTGGGAGATGTTCCCGTCGCGGTGTAAAACCGTGACCCGCTCCCCGACCGCGGCCTCGCCAAAGAGCTCTCCCTCGGCATGAAAGCGTTCTCCGGCGTCCGGCACAACTTGCTCTGCCATCAGCGTGAAGCGCGCAGGCGCCTTTTGCGGCGCATTTGCCGACTGCGCTTCCGGCTGCTGTTGTTCCGATCCGTCCGGCTCCTTTTTGCCGCCGAAGAAATTCTTCAGTGAATCAAACATTTCGTGCTTCCTCCCTGTTTCCGTATATCCTGACGGTCAGTAACAGTTTCTCTGCGAGCCGTACCGCCTCATCACAGTGTTCCCTTTTAATCAGAAATACGCCATGTGTCTCGCTGAACATGTCGAGCTCCGCGAGGCAGTAATCGCTCCACTGTGCACTCAGTTCCCGACACCAGCCTTCTATGTCACCGGGCGCATCGTGCAAACCGTCTTCTCGGATTACCAACTGATACCCTTTGCAGAGCTTTCCGACCAACATGATGAAGCTTTCCTTATCACACTTCCACTCAAGTTCGACCGCTCTTCTTTGCTTAAGCATCTCCTCGTAGAGCGCATTCCGCGCTTCTTCCGCCGCTTCAAGGCTGTCAGGTTTATGCTTTTTAAAAAGCGCTTGGTTCGCTCGCTGTCACCGAGCAACAGCAGAGCGAATTCTCGAAAATCCGCCTGAATCGCCTTGCCATCTACACGCTGCACCTCGATATATCTGCTTGCTTCCGGAAGCTTTAAGCTTCTCACAAAGTTCCGCAGAATCTGCACCGCCTCCGGATAAGCGAGTTCCGGAATCATATAGAATCTGCCATCCACATCCAGATATAAGTCGACACAGTCCTTTTTCTTGTTGACAGTCACCTTCATCCGCGTGCAACCCTGAATTGCCTGCGGCGGGGTCAGTTCCATGTACGGAATGTATCCGTCCTGCATCGCTTTCAGCGTGTTATCGATTCCGATTATATGAAAGCCGTTCCGGTTATAGTTCGGCTCCTTCATATGCCAGTCTTCGTAGTTTTGAAAGAGAACCCGCTGCATCCAGCTGTTAAAACTCCTGTCCCTCATTGTTTCCCGCTCCTTACGGACGTATCACCGCCGTATCTCTTCTGCCCGAAGCACTTCTTTTCGGCGACGGAATTCCTCGTAGCAAAGACCTCGTCCGTCGAGCGCCATCTCTCCTACCTGATTATCATAGGGGTCTGCGCGAAATTCCGGCTCCGGGAAGCCTGTCTCCCCCAGTATACGCGCATTTGCCGCCATGCGCCACGGGTCTACATTGCCGAAGTAGAAGCGGTACAAGCGTTCGTCTCCGCGCTTCCAAGCGGAACCTCCGTAGGATAAATCCGCGGCCCGCCAGCCGAAAGAAGGGCTGTAAAAGCGCACCCAGTCGTGGGCGCCGATAAACTTAGGCTCTGTCTTTAGCCCGCTCTCCCAGCGCGCCGGGATTCCGACTGCCTCGCAGAGCGATAGGAATAAGAGAGCCTGAATGCCGCAGTCGCCGACGCGGTCCATCGCGCAGCGCTCCGCCATCCTGTCCAGACAAAAATAAGAGGGCATGAAGCTGTAGCGCACCTGCTTTGTGATGAAGTCATAGAAGCACTTTGCCTTGACGAGTGGCTCTGTCACGCCCGCGGTGAGCGCCGCGGCAAGGCTCCTCAGATATGCGCTCGGCGGAAACAAGGCACTGTCATATCCGTTCTCAACACAAGATCTCATTCCGTTCTCAGCCGTATTTTCTGCGTTCCGCACTTGTTTGTTTGCTTCGCGCTCTACCCACTTCTCTGCTCTGCCCTCGGCTTGCATTCGCTCCGCAAGCCCGTAGACATCGCGGTAGCGCTCGGTATGTAAAAAGCGATAGCTTACAATAAAAGGATGGTTTTCCCGGAGCCTTTCCTCCCAAAAGACAACGCGCTGCGCCGCGTTTCCCGCGCCGAGCTGCCCTCCGGCGCTCATTTCTTCGAGCACAATGTCACGCTGCTCTTCCGTAACACGCGGCAGAGGAAGGTAAGCCCGAACAAGAGCCCCTTCCCGGAAAACTGCCTCCTCCAATTCCAGTTCCGCGCGCACGTTGATACGCACAGAAAGTTCTCCCTGTGCCCGCATCTTTTCCGCACTCTCTTCAAGCAGCCTGCGGTCACTGCCGGGAATGCGGTGTCCTTGCCTATCCGCCGCTTCCGCAAAGAAGGAGTCGGTCTTACAGAGCGAGTCAAAGAAACGCCCGAAAAAGCGGGCTTCCCCGTCCAGATAACGCCAAAAAATTTTGCCTCTCATAAGGAGGGAATCAAAGTCCGCCTCCGAAAAATTCGGGACATAACGCCGCACAAGTTCCAACGCTTCCGCCCTTGTATAGGGATACTCCGCAGGCAAACGGCGCAGTATCTCCAGCTCCGCGCGGAAGCGCCGCCGCTCCTCCCGGAAGACACTCTCCCGTCTCAAGCAAATGCTGCAAATACGTCTCTGCCTCTTCTAAATTCCCGCGCTCCTTTATCCGCTGCACAGGAGACGGAAGCGGCAGATACATACTTTCAAAGATGCTCTTTCTCATTGCACCCTCCTTCTAAGTCAACGGCAAAGGGATGCCCGCATTGCGGACATCCCAAGTAAGATACACTGTCACAAAGACTCTGCTGTTATAGGAATAGCCGCAGCAAAGCGCCCATACCAAGTCCGCAGAAGTTTCCGATCGCCGCGCCGAGCACGCCCATCAGAACACCGATGCCCGCATAGGAAGCGTCATACGCAGAGGCCACAATGGGTGCGGAGGCCGAACCGCCGATATTTGCGAGCGATGCTGTCGAGACCATGCAGAGATCCCAGTGGAAGACCTTCGAGAGCAGATACATGAGAAGCACGTGGATGACCAGAATGAAGAGTCCGTATACCACCCACATGGGCGCCGAGAGCAGGTCGGATACCGACGCGGTCGATGCGAGCAGCGAGACCACTACATAGAGGTATACATTCGAGAGCTCTTCGACCGCCGGGAGCTTGCCGAGCGAAGTGCCCGCGCAGATGAGTCCCAGGATACTGACAAAGACCGTCGTCAGGGTTCCCTTGTCAAACATACCGAGACCCACGCCCGCGAGTGCCGCATTGCAGCTCTTTCCGACCATCTGGGAGAGCGCCGAAACCATGAGCGAGAGGCCGATCAGGAAAATCCAATCCGCACTGGTCGCAGCCTTCTTCTCCTTTGCGACCTCGGCATTCGCACTCTCCGCAATGGCCTGCAGCGTCGAAGTGTCTGCCTTGACCGAAGTGTTCCAGCGCCCCGCGTACTTCACCGCGAGCAGGAGGAGCGCAATCCAGACCGAGTAGCAAACGGTATCCAGCGCAAGCGCGCAGCTGTACGCACCGGCATCGACCGGAAGCGCCGCCTGCATGGCCGCCATGTTCGCGGAACCGCCGACCCAGGAAGCATAGAGCGCCGCAACCGCGCCCCAGGTATCCGTGCCGAGCGCGCCCTTAAAAATCGGGTAGCCGATCAGGAAGCCGATTGCTAAGGTCAGCGAACAGCCGAGGAAAATTGCCACCATGCGCCCGCCGAGCTTTGATAGCTTCTTAAAGTCGCAGCGAAGCAGCATGACAAAAATCATCGCGTAGAGAATGTTGTTTTTGAGCGCCGAATAGGTATTTGCGCAAGCCTCTGAATTATAGAGTCCCATGGTGCAAAAGACCATGTTCAGCACATAAATCCAGACCAACGGCGGCACAATGTTAAAAAAATCTTTGCCTTGGTCTTTTTTTCTCCAGGAACAGCAGCATCCCGGCAAGGAAAATAAGAAACGCAATGTAGGTAAACCCGTTGGTAATCATCTCTTTCTCCCCCATCTTTTATTGTTTGATGCTCAATCCAGGTAGCGCAAGCCCTCCACGCCGCGGATGCCCATACCGGCCTCATCCGAAACCGTGATAAACTTCTCTTCAAAACGCGCACCGCCAAGTATCGGGTCCTCGCTGCAGAGCACCGGACCGTCCAAATCGATGCGGGTAAAGACTTTCTTTGCGCAGGCAAGCTCCACCGCCGCATTCACCGAAATCTTCGCCTCCAGCATGCAAACCGATCATGCACTCCACACCGTAAATCTCCGCCGCAGCCGTAATCTTCAGCGCGTTATAGATACCGCCGCACTTCATAAGTTTAATGTTGATGAGGTCCGCCGCCCGCTGTTCCAGTACACGCATCGCATCGCGCGGAGAGAATACACTCTCATCCGCAAGAACGGGCACAAAGCTATGCTCGGTCACGTATTTGAGGCCCTCAATATCGTGCGCCTTGACCGGCTGCTCGACAAATTCGAGTTTTTAGTCCCTGCTCCTGCATCTCATTTAAGATGCGCACCGCCTGCTTTGGCTCCCAGGCCTGATTTGCGTCAATGCGGAGGCGGATGTCGGCGCCCGCAACCTCACGCACTGCCCGAAGCCGTGCCACATCGAGCGTCGGGTCTGCGCCGACCTTTACTTTCAGGCAGTCATAGCCGCGTGCAATCGCCGTTGCGGCATCCCGCGCCATCTCTTCCGGCGCGTTTACACTGATGGTGATATCCGTGACCAGCTGTTTTCGCGCGCCGCCGAGGAGTTTGTAGACCGGAAGCTTATAAAGCTGTCCGTAGAGATCCCAGAGTGCCATATCCGCCGCGGCCTTCGCACTGCTGTTTCCGTGCACGCAGGACTGAACAAGCTGCATCAAATCTTCAAAGGCATCTATATCTTTGCCGAGGAGATTCGGGATGATGTGATCCTTCAGCGCCCCGACTATGGCACCTGTGGTGTGCCCGGTCACTGCGCCCGTCGGCGGCGCCTCGCCGTAGCCCACCGCTCCCGTGTCGGTGTGAATCTCGAGGATGATATCCTCAACACTCGTCACCGTGCGAAGCGCTGTCTTAAACGGAACCCGCAACGGCACCGAAATGCTTCCGAGCCGAATCTCCGTGATTTTCATGCCCCTCCTCCTTATCCCCCGGCGATATGCGTGAGTCTTCGCTTCCGTAACCTTCCCTGGCTTTCACCGCAAGCCGACCCGATTCACGCCCTGAGTTTAGGATTATTATACAATGATGGCATTTAGTCAGCAATCATTTTATGCACTTTGACAGTCTTCTCTGAGCGGAAAGACAAGTCCGAACAGAGAGATAAGCCCAAAAGAAAAACCGGCCCGCAAATCCGTGTGAAATAGGACCTGCGGACCGGCTTATCGGCCGTTTTCCGAGTTTTCGCCGCCTTACTACTGTACCTTTCTCCCGCGCGCAAGAAGCTCCGCCGGCAGATTGGGAGAAGCTTCTCTGCACCACTCCGCTACGCCGGTTTTCGGACTGTATTCATAGGCAAGCCCCGCCTGCAAAAGTTTTCTTCCCGTCGCAAAGACCTCACAGTCCTCTGGCAGGCTCCGGAGAGACGAAATGTCTTCGAGGCTGTCACAGTTCCCGAGCCTTACATATCTCAGTTGATGCAAAGCGTCGAGCGGAACGAGCGCCCGCAACTTGGCGCAGTACTCCAGGCATAGCGACTCTAAATTTCCGAGTTCTGTCAGAAATGAAAAATCCGTCCAGGAGGAATTGTTTTTTACGCGAAGCGCCCGAAGCGAGGACAGTGCTTCCAGTCCGGCCGGACTGTTCGGCCGGTTGCCGTATACATAGAGGGACGTGAGTTTAAGTTTGCCGATGCAAGCAAAAGAATCCAGTGTGGTTCCGTTCAGCGAAAGTGCCTTGAGCCGCATAAGCTTAGAAAGGCAAGCGCCGCTCTTCTTACCGAATCTGCCGGAAAGGCTAAGTTCCTCCAGCGTATCCGCATATTCCGAGAGCGCTGTGAAATTCGGTTCCGTTAGACCGAGGCTACGCAATCGTTTCAGCGCTTTTAAGTCATGAAGCCCCTCACCGAAGCAGCCTGAGACCGCTTCGCTAACCCGCTGCAATTCCGAAAGACCTCCAAGCTGCCCCGGCTCCGTCGCACAAAATTCGATCTCCGGGCGAAGGCGAAATAAGTCATTGAGCTTTTCCAAATCCGACGTGCTCGGTCGATAACCTCCCCAGGCGCGGATCAGCCGTAGTCCGGCATCCGACAACAAATCCGCCAAGTCTTCCGACGTGAGCGCCGCTTCAAAGTACGCTGTGTCACTGCTGATTTTCTCGATCATTGCTATCAACACTCTCTTCCGTAAGCCGTTTTTACGTCCGTCTCATGTGCCGGTATCGCGGCAATCGCTGCCTCCAAGGCTCTCACAATGTCGTCGAGCGGCATGGACGAAACGCCGGGTTTATCCGCTGTCTGCTCCGGGATATAGGGCACATGAATGAATCCGGCCTTGGCGGCCTTATGATGTCGATTCAAATGATACAAGACGCCGTACATCAAATGATTGCAGACATAGGTTCCCGCGGTGTTCGAGATGGCCGAGGGTAAGCCGGCTTCCCGTATGGCCTCTGCCATCGCCTTCACCGGCAGGGTCGCAAAATAGGCGTTTTCGCCGTCCGCGAAAAATCGGGACATCGATCGGCTGCTGTCCCGCATTGTCCGGGATTCGCGCATCGTCCACATTGATGGCAACACGCTCCGGCGTGACCGCCGCTCTGCCGCCCGCCCTGCCCGACCGAGAGCACAAAGTCGGGTTGCTCACGCTCTATGGCCTCCGCAACCAAGCGCACAGACTCTCCGAAGACAGTCGGAACTTCCAGCTTTACAATCTCCATGCCGGCAATCTCCGGTTTCACGCGCTTCACCGCCTCCAGCGCCGGGTTAATCGTCTCGCCGGCAAATGGCGTAAAACCTGTCAGCAACAACTTCATATCGCCCCTCCTATAGACTTACTGTAGACTTATCCGATAAAACCGCTTCCGAACAGAAATCCTGCGTTCACTTTATCGGTAATGAATCAACAACACCGCCTTGGCGTCCTTCTTGCCGACATTTTTATAAGAATGAGCGCCGGAGGCATCAAAGCAGATAGCATCGTCCTTCTTGAGGGCATACGCCTCACCGTCGGTTTCCAGAATCAGCTCTCCCTTTAGCATCATCAGATACTCAAAGCTGTTCGTGGAATGCCCGATGGATGCGTGCTCGCAGCCCGGCTCCACCTCAATCTGATACAGTTCAAAGTTTCGATCTGCGGTCTTCGCATAATAGTTGAAGATATGGTACTTGTCCTCCGAAAGCGCGGAAATCTCCTTTTTCCGTATCTGAACCGCAGCCTTTTCCGGCATTTCCAAGAGCGCGGAATACGGCAACTGCAGTGCTCCCGTAATCTTCCATATCGTATTGATGGTGGGGTTTGCCTCTCCCTTTTCAATCTGCGAGAGAACCACCTTGCTGACCCCCGCCAGATTGGCAAGCTGCCCCAAGGTCAGGTTCTTTTCGTTTCTCAAGCGTTTCAGGTTGAATGCGATGATTTCTCCGGCTTCCATGGCAGCCTCCGTGATTCAAAAATTATAATTTACATCTTGTGTGTTTTATTTTTCAGTGGTATTCTGTTCCCATTCATTTTATTTTACACTTTGTTCGTTTTAGTTTCAAGGAGGGGATGATGAAACAAAAAGCTCTGAAAGCTGCCTTTCCCTATACGCTACCAATCTTTGCCGGCTTTTGGTTCCTTGCGCTTGCCTACGGCATCCTGATGAATGTGAACGGCTTTTTCCTTTGTTTACCCTATGTTCATGAGTATGCTCATCTACGGCGGCTCCTTGAATTCATCGCTGTCTCCATGCTGATGTCTGCCTTTGCGCCGCTGACCACGCTTACCGTGACTCTCTTGGTTCAGGCAAGGCACCTCTTTTACGGCATTACCATGTTGGACCGCTTCAAAGGAATGGGTTGGAAGAAGCCCTATCTGATTTTCGGTATGTGCGATGAAACTTTTTCGATTAACTATACGGCAGATATACCCGCCGATGTGGACCGCGGCTGGTTTATGTTCTTTGTGACCCTCTTGAATCACATCTACTGGGTTTCCGGGGCAACACTCGGCGGCCTAATCGGCTCTCTCCTAAAGTTTAACACCGAGGGGCTCGACTTTGTCATGACTGCCATGTTTGTGACCATCTTCATGAACCAATGGATGAAGGAGAAGAAAAAATACACGGGCCTCATCGGAATCGGCGGAAGTTTACTCTGCCTACTCCTCTTCGGCGCGGATGCTTTCATGCTCCCCGCCATGCTAGTGATTTTACTCCTCTTAACGGCATTCCGAAAACCGATTGAGATAGCCTACGCGGAAGGAGACGTGTCCGAATGAGTCCCATGAGCTTATCCGAACAAATTGCTACCATCGCCATCTGTATCTTCGGCACCATGCTGACAAGGTTTCTGCCCTTCCTCATCTTTTTCCTCCAAAAACCCACGCCGAAAAACGGTTCAATATCTCGGCAAGGCACTGCCTTGCGCGGTGTTCGGCCTTTTGGTGGTATACTGCCCTAAAAGCATGTCTCCGTTTTCTCCGGCGCTCACGGAATTCCGGAGTTCATCGCAATCGCAGTTACCGCCGCCCTGCACCTATGGAAAAAGCAAATGCTGCTCTCCATTGCCGCAGGCACGGTCGTCTATATGCTCTTACTGCAGCTGGTTTTTTAGCCTAAGCGAAAAGAGTCAGCGTTAGCTCCAAATGTTCGCCTTCCCATTTCGGGATTGCACTTTGCTTCCGTCCGCCGCCATTACCTTTGTTCCTACTTCAGGATCTGCCCCCGTTTTCACGCAGTCTCAAACTTGGGTTTGGTAAAGAAAATGGACGCAGAGAACCCGCAAGTCTCAAAAAGCAGACTAGCGGGTTCTTTTTTGATTCTTTTTCAATTCTTTTTCGGTTCTGATGCGAGTTCTCTTTCAAAGCTTAGCTGAGCTTCCAGATGAAGTAGCCAAAGGGCGGCATTTGATATCCGCCGTTCAAGGGTACCTGCTCGCCGCGCAGAAGATCTGTCGCCGTGCCTGCATCCGCCCCGTTAAAGTGCGCGTGATACGCTTTGTCCTCGGCATTTAAACCGATCCAAATTCGCTCCCCCTCAAATTCCCGCTCAAATACCAGCTGACGGTTCGTGAGCACAATGCTCTTATAATCTCCGTGCGTGAGCGCCTTATGGCTCTTATGAATTTCCGCAAAGGAGGCAATCGCATCCGTGAGCTCATTCCATTCGGGCGAAGCAAGTTCCGGGCGGAGGGCATCGTCGCTGCCCTGGCCCTTTTTCACCCAAAAATGCCCCACTCGCTGCCGTAATAAATGCAGGGAATGCCCGGCATGCCGAAAAGCAGGCAGTAGAGCAGCGGCAGATGCCGTTTTTCCTTTAGAATACTCGCCACGCGAGTCACATCGTGATTGTCCGCAAAGCTGAGCAGATGCTCGCCCTTATAGATGGCATGACTCTCCTTGCCGAATTGACGGTTCAGAGCATAGTTGATTTCAAAGAGGTTCAGGTCGTTAAAGCTCGAGTACAGCCCCTTATAACACTCATAGTTCGTACAGCTATGCAGCATCTCGGGATTTACGATGCGCTTATAGTCGCCGAACAGAATCTCACCGAGCAGGAAGAAGTCCGGCTTCACGGAATCACAGAACGCGCGGAGCTTCCGCATAAAGTTCGGGTTCAGACAGTAGGCCACATCCAAGCGCAAGCCGTCAATCTGAAATTCCTCAATCCAGGCTTTGATGCAGGAGAAGAGATAATCCGTCACCTGCGGATTGTCGAGATTTAACTTGACCAGCTCAAAGTGTCCTTCCCAGCCCTCATACCAGAAACCGTCGTTATAATTGGAATTCCCGTCAAAGTGGATGTAAAACCAGTCCTTATATTGAGACTGCTCCCGCTTTTGAAGCACATCTTGAAACGCCCAGAAGCCGCGCCCCACATGGTTGAATACGCCGTCCAGAACTACATGAATCCCATTCTCTTTGAGTGCCTTGCAAACTTCCGCAAAATCCGCATTGCTGCCGAGTCGGCAATCAATCTTCGTATAGTCCCGCGTATCGTAGCCGTGGCGGTCGGATTCAAATACCGGCGAAAAATAGACTGCATCCGCATGCAGACGCTTTAAATGCGGAATCCACTCCGTCACCTTCCGAATCCGGGGCACAAGCACGCCATCGTTCTCCTTCGGGGCGCCGCAAAAGCCCAGGGGATAAATCTGATAAAACACACTCTCCGTTGACCACATATTGACTCTCCTTAACACTGTGATGCCGTTATTGTACACCGCTTTGCCAAACTCCGATAGCGAGGAACGCTATCAACAAAGCCCTCGGTCGCCAATTCTCCGGCCGCTTCATTGACGGACTGGATATGCAAAAAAACACCCCGCCGAAGCGAGGTGCCACAGTTCTGTGTAATTTCTGCGCAATTCACATATCACAGCCGTCCCATATCTCAGACCATTCTTCATCCCCTCCACAGTCCTCAATCCAGCCATCCAAAAAGTCTAATTCTTCCTCGCTTAACTCCGGTTTATAATCTTCAAGTCCCATCGCAAATACCTCCCTGTTCTTTAAAAAGATGTCGCTACACATAAAATTCCTCCATCGTATCAAGACAAAGGCAAGCAAGTCTACCGTCATAACAGCACCCACAGTCAATATCTAAAAAACTTTCCGTTCGAAAAATCTTCGCTTCTCCTCGATTTGTTCCATTTAACTGAGCATAATAGTAGGGAGTAGGCGTATGCCCGACAATAAGCAGTTTATCATCAAAAAAGTGGTCTGACAGTTTTGGGCTGGTATATATAAAATCTCCCAGTGCGTAGTCATCCAATGCTCTTCCGATTTGGAAATTGTCTAACCCTGCGTGAGTAAGGAGATAATTCTTTCCCGCTACATTAACTTCTTCATAAACAGTCATGTCATTTATGTAGTCAACGACATATTCTCTTTGCTCCTGCGATAACTTGCTGAATTCTTCTATCGTAGGATTTCCGCCGTCTTTCATCCAAGCTTCAATGATGGAAAGCCTGTCCATCAAGACGTTCTCGTCAGTGTTTTGCTCGGTGATCTCCTGCATAAGCCAAGGTAGAATGGCACAAGCCACATACTCGTGATTGCCAACAAGATGATAAACATTCGAGCGAGCGGACATATCAAGCAGGATTTTTAATCCTTCCGTGCCGCGGTCTATTGTATCTCCAAGAATATACAAAGTATCGTCCTCAGAAAAGTCTACCTTGGACAGCATTCTTTTATAGGAATCGTACATTCCATGAATGTCGCTCATCGCATAAGTGATACGTCATCCCTCCTTATCACAAAAGATTTTCTGGTAGCATAAGCCACAAACCTCACCATAGCACTGATGTCTTCGCCGCTTTATCAATCAGTTCTGATAGCTTGCCACCATGTCATTCATCCGTTACATTTTTCCGACTTGCTAAACCCCTTTAGATCGCACATTGCAATAACAAGTTGAACATTGACAGTTGAATAAGTCCTAAGCACACAGGATGGTGATCCTGGAGGAATGGTTACATTCCTCTTATATGTTCATAAGCACAGAGCGAGCAGACAGCCAAGGCCGCCGCAGGCGCCTCTTCAGAGGTTGCCTTGACGGGCAGTCAGCCTGTGCTACCGAACGCTACGCGACCACGATGTATATCCTGTCCAGTTCGCCCTCAAAGAGCTCATCCGGGGTACTGTACCCAAATATCTTCCTCGGAAGGCTATTGCACCAGACTTCGATCTGGCAAATCTGTTCATTCGTGAAGCTGTCAATCCTGCAACTCTTGGGGAAGAATCTGCGGATTAGGCTATTGTGACGCTCTACGGACCCCTTTTCACAAGAGGTATACGGATGGGCAAAATAGAACCAGTGTATTGCTCAGGTCCTCCAGTCCAGACAACAGTGATAACTCGGAGCCGTTGTCCGTGGTGATCGTCTTGAAGACATCATCCTAGTGTTCGTCGTACTGGGATCTGGCCTCCCGAAGCGCTTCCATGACTCCGTTCGGATCGCGGCCCGGTATGCGGATCATCCAGTATTCGCGGGTCTTCCGTTCAATCATAGTAAGTAGTGCGTCATCGTTACCGCATTTTGACCCGATGACCAGGTCCACCTCCCAGTGTCCGAACTCCGTACGATCTTCGATGCTGGCTGGCCGTTCCTCGATGCTTCTGCCCAGAACTCTCAGGACTGGATCAATCAGCTCCCCCGAAAATCCTTTCACTACAGTTCGCCGGAGGAATTATTTCAGACTGTCCTACTTGATCTTGCAATCTAGCGTCAGTTTGCTTCGTGTAATATTTCTTTTTTTACGTATTCGATGGCTACGTCTGTATTGATTTTTCCCAAAAGAAGACCGAAAATTGCTGGAGCCAAAGAACCCATAAGCTCCGGACATGCTGCTGTTATATAATCCTCAGTCTCAAGCGGAGCAACCTCAAAGAAGTCGTTGTTAATGAAGGTTGTTAGCGTTATGTCGTAGCAATCATCCTCAGTAACGTAAATTGAAGGGGTGTATAGATGATGCGGGGCATATAGCGATCCACCCATCCCATCAGAAGTGCAAGGAAAAACACGAGCATGAATGAAGTTAAATAAACGCATAAGGCCTTCGATGTGTGTGCTTTCTTTGCAAATCTTGGCTCCAAGTTCCGAATAATAAATGCGGGCTTCCATGTCGTCTTCGTAAACCATATGCAGGATTCTATAATCTTGCTGGGGCAGGAATCGTACCCAGTGAATACCATGGTGATGCGTGGAACAGTATTATCAAGATCTTCTGTGAATCGGATATTATGCGAGTGAAGATAATCAACTATTAACTTCTTGGCTTTATAACCATTCAAGGCAACCTCCTTTATCTGCGTATATATACAGCCGCGCGATGATTGAACTTTAAATTCCCGGATGAATCGGATGCGCGTGATACATCACCGACCATGCAATTAGCAACACGTCTATTAAACATCTTACCTAACCGTGCCCGAACAATAGAAGGCTGGAGATTAGCCTGTTCGGCTCTCGCTACAGATATTTCACTAAAGGAAGGAAGATCCACCAGCGTAAAGTCTGTATTTAATGGCTGAGCTTTTGCTTCCTCTTCAAGTGTATTCAGAGCAGCCTCATAATCAAAAGGGTTCTGTTTATACAGTTTTTCGAGAAGCGTTATCAGGTAAACGTTGACTGTGCAGTTATGCTTGTTGGCATCTGTTTCAAGTGCGTTAAACAGATCGTCGTCGATAGATAGATTAATACGCGCCATGTTAGCACCTCCTTATATTATAATCACATTATAGAGAGCGTTGCGCAACCACGCTTACATGATACGACGGTTGTGCAACCACGCTTACATGATACGACCTTCGTGCAACTATGTCAATACAAATCATCGTCCCCGTTCAGGCTGTCCACACCGTCATTGATGGCGATCAGCCAGACGCCTTTCTGCCGCAAAATCTCCATGACCTGACCGACTTTCAGATAGTCGCGTCCTAACCGGCTCATGTCCTTAATGACGATGGCCTCCACCCGTCCAGCCTCAATTTCCTCCATCATCGCCAGAAAACCGGGCCGGTCAAAACGAGTTCCAGAAATTCCATCATCCCTATAAAATCTATCTTGATACAATCCACATATCCGCAGAAAGCCCGTAAAATTGGGCTTCTCGGGATAGGAGATATCCGCCGGGAAGCCCTGGATGGTCAAAAATCGCTATAAAAACGTGCCTGAAAATCGAAATAGGTACAATTTTTCAAGGGTTTGGTAGTGTGGCTTTGGGGTTTGGTTGTTTACCTCGAGGTGTCCGCTTCATCATCTCGTCGAGGTAATGATTCCTCCATATATTCCTTGAAAGTCTCTGTACTAACCAAGGATTGTCACCACCTCCGGCATAGGCCTATTGTTTATCAATCTCAATGCTAAAGGTAATCGGATAATGGTCTGAGTATTTTATATCCTCACAGACACAAAGTTCCGAGCACCTGGTTATAAGTTCACGTTTCACAAAGATATGATCAATGCATGTACGGCGAGTAACTGAATCTCCATTCCTTACTTCTTTGGTTGGCATATTGCATATGCAGACATGGTTCTTAAGAATACCCCTGAAAGTTGACTTATTCTCGCATTCTGCATAATCACCGGCATTGAAATCACCAAGCAGGATATCTGCCTGCACTGAGTTCAACGACTGCAGATAGGATTTATTATATTCTCTACTCATGGCATGAAGTCCATAAATAACAATAGAGCCATCAACACATACGGCAACTTCCCTGTTGGTAGTCTCGATGCCGGCCGCCTCTGCGACATTTTTCATCTTTGTCACAATGACGGTGTACATGATTTCAGTACCCCATTTATTGAAGACTTTGTATGCCGTTTCTGGAAACGCTTCAACAAACGACCTATATGATGCACTTTCAGCCCAGCGTTTTTTAGGATCCTTGTATGGAATCTGCTGCAACACAGCAATCGTATTATCTTCCTTAAGGAAGTCCTTGATATAATTCAGTACGTCATCAACGTTACTGCCCTCTGTCAAGCAGTATTCCATGTCATAATCTTTATTATCATTCCGCTACCTCACATTCCGCTATCTCAAATGTAGTTCTGCCCACTTCTCTCTGATTCATCTCTCCTACAACCTGAACAGGCGTCATTGTGTCTGTAAGGAAATATGCCACCGCGCCATGTAGCACCTCCTTATATTATAATCACATTATTGACCTCCTTATATTATAAATAGAGAGCGTTGTGCAACCCCTCGCTTACATGATACGACGGTTGTGCAACCACACTTACATGATACGAGTTTCGTGCAACTATGTCAATAAAAAATCATCGTCCCCGTTCAGGCTGTCCACACCGTCATTGATGGCGATCAGCCGGACGCCTTTCTGCCGCAAAATCTCCATGACCTGACCGACTTTCAGATAGTCGCGCCCTAACCGACTCATGTCCTTAATGACGATGGCCTCCACCCGTCCAGCCTCAACTTCCTCCATCATCGCCAGAAAACTGGGCCGGTCAAAACGGGTTCCAGAAATTCCATAATCCGTGAAGTGGGTAGGGTTCGGAAGTCCGTTCCGGTGGGCGTATTCCTCCAACATCTTCTCTTGATTGGATAAGGAGTTGCTCTCGCCCTGCAATTCATCATCGCGGCTCAAACGCTCGTACAGAGGGATGATTTTTTCGTTTCTCATGGCTGTACCTCCTGAAATGAAAATGCTCTAAGTGTTCCCTTCACTAACCATGATATTTCCACCTTCGCACCGCTGTCCGCGCTTACAGGGAAATCTAAAGCCCCCGCATGTCTCCGAGAAGGCAGTGATATGTACCCTCTTTACTGGACACGAAAGTGTCACAGTAAGGAGGGTTTTATCATGCGCTATGATTATGAATTTAAGAAGATGTGTGTCGACCTGTATCGACAGGGGAAATGGCCAGAGACACCGGAGGGTTATAACGATCCGGGTAACTTTCACGTCATGATTCGTCGATGGGCTCGTGCCGAAAAGGCAAATGGCCCCCAGGTCCTAAAGCATGGAAAGCAGCATCCGTGGACGCCTGAAGAGAAACTGAAGCTAATCACAAAGGTTCTCGCCGGGAGGACGGCACAGTCCGTTGCGCTAGAGGCCGGCATTGAGAGCCGTCTGCTCTATGACTGGGTGCAAAAATATAAGATTTACGGGTACAATGGACTTGTAAGTAAGAAGAAAGGCCGCAAGTCAAAGGATACTGCGAAGATGAAGAAAGTAAATATCAACAATCCCAGAAAACTCCAGGAGAGTGAATACGAGGAGCTCCTCCGGCTTCGTGAAGAGAACGCCTTGATTAAGGCCGAGAACGAAGTAATAAAAAAAAGGATAGCCTTGAGGGAAGAAAAGGAAGCTGCGCGACTCAAGGCGAGAAAGCAGCGATCATCAAAGAACTCCGCGACAGAGGATACAAACTGAAGTACCTGCTGACAGCAATGGGAATGTCCCGGTCCACCTACTACTATGAACTTGGCAGGACTGACGCAGTTGCTCTCAGGAATACAGGCCTTTCCGCAGAGATCCGCAGAATTTACGATGAGAACCGGCAGCGATATGGTGTCCGCCGAATTACGGCGGAGCTGCATAATCGTGGATTTGAGGTCAATCACAAGCGTGTTCAGCGGCTCATGCACGACATGGAACTGTTCGGCAAGCGTCCGAAGGAGAAGTATTATTCTTACAAAGGTGAGGTGGGCAAGACCGCTGACAATCTCCTTAAACAGGATTTTATTTCAGACACACCCCTCGAGAAATGGACAACAGACGTATCTCAGTTCAACATGGGATGGGGGAAGTGCTACTTTTCTCCGATCCTCGACATGTGCGGGAACGAGATTATCTCGTACAATGTTTCGCTGCATCCTAATATGGAACAGATTAAGGACATGCTGGATAAGGCATTTGCAAAGTTCCCAAAGTTAACAGGCTTGATTATGCATTCAGATCAGGGCTGGCAGTATCAGCACGCCTACTATCGAACCGAGCTTGAGAAGCATGGCATCACACAGTCGATGTCCAGAAAGGGGAATTGCCATGATAACGGCATTATGGAGTCGTTCTTTGGTCGGATGAAGAATGAGATGTTCTATGGACATGAGCAAGAGTTCAAGTCCTTTGAGGAATTCGTTACTGCAGTCGATGATTATATCGATTACTATAACAACAGGAGAATCCAGAAGAAAACAAACTGGATGCCTCCTGTACAATACAGGATAGCATCCAGTTGCGGCGCCTAACGATAGTCAATGTGTCCAGAATTCTGGGTACATATCAGCAGACTTGCGGGGGCTTTTCCGATTCGAGCTCTGTTTCACAGCTTAATTGAGCTTCCAGATGAAGTAGCCAAGG